>LNFM01001305.1_pt1 | contig 68558 bp, 73 predicted proteins | sample 596031 | NCBI WGS metagenome assembly LNFM01 (sample SAMN04254537, study PRJNA301005) | activated carbon metagenome | isolation source: dual media filters at the Ann Arbor, Michigan drinking water treatment plant | place: USA: Ann Arbor
ATCACGCCCGGCCGTAATTGTCTTCCAACCGGACGATGTCATCCTCGCCCAGATACGAACCGGACTGCACCTCGATCAGCGTCAGCGGGATCATGCCGGGGTTCTCCAGCCGGTGGACGCAGCCCAGCGGCAGATAAACGCTCTCATTCTCCCGTAGCAGGATCCGTTCGCCATCGCGTTCAACGATCGCGGTGCCGGCAACGACAACCCAATGCTCGGCCCGGTGGTAGTGCTTCTGCAGGCTCAGTTTGCTGCCCGGCCGGACCGTGATGCGCTTGACCTGGAACCTTGTCCCCAGCGCCACGCCCTCATACGCGCCCCAGGGGCGATAGACACGGCGATGTTCAGTCGCTTCCTTGCGGCCGGCCGCCTTCAGCTGCTCGACCATCTTCTTCACGTCCTGGGCGCGGTCGCGGTGGCAGGCCAGCACCGCGTCATCCGTCACCACCAGCACCACATCATCCAGCCCCACCACGGCGCTCAGAATACCCTCCGACCGCACAAAGCAGCGCCGCGCGCCGTACAGCGCAACCGGGCCGGTTGTCGCATTGCCCTCGGCATCCTTGGGCGCGATGTCCCACAGCGACGACCAGTTGCCGACATCGGACCAGCCCGGATCGCAGGGAACCACCGCGGCGAGGCCGGTGCACTCCATCACCGCCGTGTCGATGGACACGGACGGCGCCTGCGCAAAGCCGGCGCCGAGCCGGACGAAGCCCAGGTCCCGCGTGCCATCCGCCACGGCACCACGGGCAGCCGTCAGCACATCCGGCGCATGGGCGCCAAGTTCGCCCAGCAGGGTCGCGGCGGTGGCGACGAACATGCCGCTGTTCCACAGGTGCCGGCCGCCGGCGAGGAAGCCCGCGGCGGTCGCGGCATCCGGTTTCTCGACGAAGCGAGCCACCTGCTGCGCACCCTCCACGCCTGCGAGCGGGGCGCCAGCCTCGATGTAGCCGTAGCCTGTCTCCGGCACGGTGGGGCGGATGCCGAAGGTAGCGATGCGGCCGGCGCGCGCCGCCGCGGCCGCGACGCCCAGCGCCTGGCGCAGCGCCGGCACGTCCTGCACAGCCGCATCGGCGGCCATGATCCACATCACGGCCTCCGGCTGCTCCTCGCCGATCAGCACGGCGGCGGCGGCAATGGCGGCAGCGCTGTTGCGCGCCTCCGGCTCCAGGATGATGCGGGCATCGGCGATGCCGGCCTCGCGCAGCTGTTCCGCCACAAGAAAGCGATGCGCCTCCCCACACACCACCACGGGCTGGGCAAAGCCAGGGCCACGGGCCCGTTCAGCCGTTTCCTGCAGCATCGTTCCGGCCGAAACCAACGGCCAGAACTGCTTCGGATAACCCTCACGCGACAGCGGCCACAGCCGGCTGCCGGTCCCGCCACACAGGATGACCGGCACGATGCCGGTTATCGGGGCTACCTTCGGGTCGGCCTGCGGGTCGCTGTCGAGCATGGGTGCATCACTTTCGGGCATACAATGGGTATGTCGCAGGGTTGCGGAAAAAGAAAGTGTATGGCGAGGAGGCTTCGTGGCAGCCCCGCGCGCCTGTCTCGATTCCGCCCCCCCTCGCGGGATGTAGACAGGGCCCAAGGTTGACGGCCGCCGCCGCAGGTCGCTTAACCGGGCGATGACCGCCAAGGGCTGCGGTGCGACGCGACGCGACAGGAGAGGGTGACCGGTGCCGAAGCCACGGATCGCGATCGACGGCTACAACCTTGCGCTGGACCAGGGTACCGGGGTGGCGACCTATGCCCGCAACCTGTCCCACCGGCTTGGCGCGCTGGGGGCGGAGGTGGGCGTGCTGTACGGTCAGCGCGCCTCCACAGGCAATGATGAGCTTTTGCGCGAGGTCACGCTGTATGATGCTCGTCCGCGTCCGCCGCATTGGCTGAAGCGCGCCCTGGATGACGCAATCCGTGGCGTGAAGCTATCCTTCGGCGAGGACGCCAAACGCGTCCCGATGACGGACCGGGTGATCCGGCAGGGGCTGGAGGCGCGGCTGCCGCACGCCGATACGCTGTGGAACGCGCCGGAACTGTTCCGCGCCGCGGTGCAGAGCTTCGGCCTGAAGAACAGGATGGGCCGCGTGCGACTGCCTGACCAGCAGGATGTGATGCACTGGACCTACCCGCTTCCGCTGCGTGTGGAAGGCACGAAGAACATCTACACCATCCACGATCTTGTCCCGCTGCGCATGCCCTATGCCACACTGGACGTGAAGCGCCGCTACCTCGGCACCTGCCGGGCGATCGCCATGCATGCGGACCACATCGTGACGGTCAGCGATGCCTCGAAGCGGGACATCATCAACCTGCTCGGCGTGCGGGCGGAGAAGATTTCAAATACTTACCAATCCGTCGAAATCCCGGACCGGCTGGCGCGTAAGCCGGAGAATTTGGCGCGCGCCGAGGTAAGGGGCGCCTTTGGGCTGGATTGGGGCGAATATTGGCTGTTCTTCGGCGCCATTGAGCCGAAGAAGAATGTTGGGCGCTTGATCGAGGCCTACCTCGCCTCCGGCAGCACCCGGCCGCTGGTAATCTGCGGTAAGCAAGCCTGGCAGATGCGCCAGGAACTCGGCCTGATCTATGACGACGACCAGCGCATCATGGCGGACCCCGGCCCTTTTGATGGCATTCAGGCGCTGACCCGCAAGCTGCGCGACCGGGTCATTTTGTTGGACTATGTCCCATTCCGGCTTCTCGTCAGCCTGGTGCGAGGCGCCCGCGCGATGTTGTTTCCCTCTTTGTATGAGGGCTTCGGGCTGCCGGCGCTGGAGGCGATGCTGCTCGGGACCCCGGTCATGACCAGCAATACCTCATCTCTGCCGGAAGTGGTGGGCGATGCGGCGCTGACGGTCGACCCGTATGATACCCGCGCCATGGCGGAGGCGATCCAGGCGTTGGACGGCGATGCTGAACTGCGCTCCACGCTGGCCGCAAAGGGGCCGGTGCAAGCTGCGCTGTTCGACGCCACCCACTACGAAAGGCGTCTTGCCGAGATGTATGCGCACATTGGAATCAACCTCGACCCTCAATAGCATGACCACGGCCAGCCAGCGAAAGGGCGGATGTCTCAGATCGGCACGGCCCCAGGCGGCTTGAGTGACATCAGCACGAATGAGCTTCGTGTTTCCTTGACGCCAGGCATCCGCAGGAGCGCCTTCAGCGCGAAATCGGCGTAGGCCTCGAAGTCGGCTGCAACGACGTGGAGCATGTAGTCCATGCCGCCACTCATGGCATAGGCCGCGATCACCTCGCGCCTCGCCTCAAGCGACCTGTGGAATGCTGCCGCAACGTCCTCGGCATGGGACGACAGGGCCACCTGCACAAACGCCTGTATCGGCAGGCCAACCCGCGCCGGATCCACGACTGCGGCATAGCGCGCGATCACACCAGCCTTCTCCATACGCCGGATACGCCGCAGGCAGGGGGTCGCGGACAGCCCAACCTGTTCCGCCAACGCGGTGACGGCAACCCGGCCGTCCAGTTGCAGGGCACGCAGAATACGTCGATCGAGATCATCCAGGTCGATAGAGGATTTCACCAAGAATTACCCCTGTAGAGCCCCATCTTGCACACCTTAGCAGTTGTTCGTGGCGCTTTTCGCCGGAATTCGCCACGGCGCGTGCGCTAATTTGACTGACTTCGTACGGAGAGAGCGCCATGGATGTCCCGCCCGATCGCAGCGCCTATGCTGGCCGCATCTCGGATGCCAACCCAATGGGCACCGACGGCTTCGAGTTCGTGGAGTTCACCGGTCCGGATGTTCCCTACCTGGAAGCGCTGTTTGCCCGGCTGGGCTTTGCCGCCGTCGCGCGGCACAGATCCAAGGCCGTAACGCTCTGGCGGCAAGGGGACATCAACTTCCTGATCAATGCCGAACAGGAGAGCTTTGCCCAGGCATTTGCCAGGCTGCACGGTCCTTCAGCCTGCGCGATGGCCTTCCGGGTGGCCGATGCGGCAGAGGCCTATGGCCGCGCCATCGCCCTTGGCGCCAAACCGGTCACCGGTAAGGTGGGGCCCATGGAGTTGAACATCCCGGCCATCGAAGGCATCGGTGGATCATTACTGTATTTTGTCGATCGTTATGGCGCGCGCGGTAGCATCTACGACGTTGATTTTCGCTGGATCGGGGAGCGTGACCCGAATCCGCCCGGCGCAGGCTTGACGGTAATCGACCACCTCACCCACAACGTCCATCGCGGGCGGATGGATGTCTGGTGGCAATTTTACGCCAAACTCTTCAACTTCAAGGAAATCCGCTACTTCGACATTGAGGGCAAGCTGACCGGGTTGAAGTCCCGGGCACTGACATCGCCCTGCGGGCAGATCCGGATCCCGATCAACGAAAGCTCCGACGACCGCAGCCAGATCGAGGAGTTTTTGCGCGCATACCAGGGGGAAGGCATCCAGCACGTCGCCCTGGGCACCACCGACATCCACGCCAGCGTTGAACGCATGCGTGATGCCGGCGTGGCCTTCCTCGACACGCCCGATACCTATTACGAGTTGCTGCCGGACCGGCTGCCGGGTAGCGAGCAGGGGCTGGAGCGCCTGCGCCACAACCGGATCCTGATGGACGGCGCCCCGACGCCGGAAGGTGGAAGGTTGCTTCAGATATTCACGGGCAACGTCATCGGGCCGATCTTCTTTGAGTTGATCCAGCGGCAGGGCGACCAGGGCTTCGGCGAAGGCAACTTTCGCGCACTGTTCGAGAGCATCGAGCTCGACCAGATCCGGCGAGGTGTCCTCAAGCCAGCGGAGGCTTGAGGACACGCGCGCCCAGGTCGCCCAATAGACGCTCATCTCGTGCCTGCCGGGCGGCACGGTCTTCCCTGGCGCGCCGCACGACCTCCTGAAGGACAAGTTGCTCGGCGCGTGAGGCTGCTGCGACCGCTTCCTGTGCCGTTGTCAGCGCCGCCTCCGCAGCGGAATGAAGTACGGTCGCCTGCCTCAACCGCTCTCGAGCGGTTGGCAGCCATGCGGCATAGTCAGCGGCGATCGCGCCCTGGGCTTCCGCGCCCAGTTGCCGCGCCACTTCGGCAAGCGCCTCGGCAGTACGCCCTTCCGCACGCAGCTTTCCGGCAAAGCCACGGCGTGCATCTTCCAGCTCCAGTCGCCGCAGCAGGCGCAAGGCTCTCAGCGGGTCAGGCCTGGGCATCGGCAAGCGCCTCGGCAAGACCGCTGAAGGCCTGCTCAAGGTTCGAGACCTCGCCCCGTGCCTGGTGCAGAACGGCCTCGATCCGCGGCGCCAGGCGCAGCGCCGCATCGGTTTCCGCATCGATTCCGTTGCGATATGCACCAAGCCGCACCAGGTCAACCACCTCGTTTCGCAAAGCCAAGAGGCGTCTCGCGCGCCGGACCAACCCCGCCTGATCGATGGTCAAACAGCCAGGCACCGATCGAGACAGGCTGCGCAGCACCTCCACCGCTGGGAAGCGGCCGGCCTCTGCGATTCGCCGTTCCAGCACGACATGACCATCGAGGATCCCGCGCACGGCATCCGCGATCGGCTCGTCGTGATCATCACCTTCCACCAGAACAGTCAGCAGGGCCGTGATGCTACCTGTCCCTGGCCCGCCAGGCCCAGCACGCTCCAGCAGGGCCGGCAGTTCACGGAACACGCTGGGCGGATAGCCCCGCGTCGCGGGCGGTTCCCCGGCGGCAAGGCCAATCTCGCGGCAAGCCAGCGCGAAGCGGGTCACCGAATCCAGCAACAGTAGCACCCGCTGGCCCGCATCCCTGAAATGCTCAGCGACCGCCAGGCTGGCGTAGCCGGCCTCCCGGCGCAGGGCCGCGGAAGCGTCGGAGGTGGCACAGATGACAACGCTGCGGGCGAGTCCCTCCGGCCCAAGATCATCCTCGATGAACTCGCGCAGTTCGCGCCCGCGCTCCCCGATCAGCGCCAAGACGACCGTGTCGAAGGATGCCGCCCGCGCCATGGTGGCCAGCAGGGTGGATTTGCCGATGCCGGATGCCGCGAAGATACCAAGCCGCTGACCCTCCCTCATCGTACAGAAGGCATCGATGACGCGGACACCGACACTGACTGGCGGACCCAGGCGTTGACGCAGAGCGGCATTCGGGGCGGCTGCACGCGTTGGCCGCGCCCTTTGGCCACTTTGCAGCGGGCCCTTGTCATCCAGGGGGTTGCCGAGGGGATCGATGACGCGACCGCGCCAGCCTTCTCCGACGTGCAGCCCCACACGGGACTGCACCTCGACCTGCCCGCCCTCGGCGATGGCGGCGGTTTGGCCGAAGACGACGGCACGTGCGGAGGCAGGACCCACGCTCACCACTTCTGCGAGCAACCCTTCCTCGGCCAAGCCTGCGACCGACAGCCTTTCGCCAATCGCTAGTTGGGGGCGAAACCCGGCCACATCGACGGTCAGCAGGTCGGCCGCGCGCACTTCGCCCTGCCGGAGGCGGCGCGGCAAGGCACGCAGGATCTCGCACGCCAGGCCCCATGTCTGATTTTTCATACTATGTCTAAAAATCCTCTAATTTAATATTTATCGGTTTATGTCTGAACCAAGGTGCATTTTTTCGGTGAATGAGGTCTTCACAGATCGCGCAGAGGTGGTATTCCTACACGTAGAGAGTGTGTGGAGGGCTTCCATGCGTGTCCTTTTGGTTGAAGATGATACAATTGTCGCTCGTGGCGTCACCCTTGCGCTGAAGGCTGCGACGATGATCGTCGACACGGCCGACACGGGCGAGGAAGCTCTGGAGCTGGCGCGGCTCTACGATTACGACATCGTCGTACTCGACCTGATGCTGCCTGATATGGAGGGCTACGAGGTCGTCCGTCGCCTTCGTGCAGCACGGCTGGAAACGCCGGTCCTGATCCTCTCCGGGCTCACCCGGCCACAGGCCAAAGTGCGCGGCTTCGGAATGGGGGCCGACGACTACATCACCAAGCCCTTCGACCAGCAGGAGCTGGTGGCCCGCATCCAGGCCATCGTCAGACGTGCGAAGGGTTTCAGCCAGCCAACCCTCTCGGTCGGCCCCCTCACCCTGAATCTGGGCTCCCGGGAGGTTCTGGTGGATGGCAGGGCCGTGCATCTGACCGGCAAGGAATACGCCGTGTTGGAACTGCTGACTTTGCGCAAGGGCGTGGTTCTGACCAAGGAAGCGTTCTTGAACCACCTTTATGGCGGGATGGACGAGCCCGAGGTCAAGATCATCGACGTCTTCATCTGCAAGCTTCGCAAGAAGCTGGCGAGTGCCGGTGCAGCCGAGTTGATCGGCACCGTCTGGGGCCGTGGCTATGTGCTGCGTGAACCGAACGGCGCCATCCGACTGCCCTCCGGCCCAGATGGACGGGGCGGCCCGGCCAGCGCGGCAGCCTGAACAGAACTGCGTTCCCTCGCCCGCATTGGGCGAGGGACATGTTCTGGGGAGCAGGCCGCACTAGCCAGACTTACGCTGCCGCCTTTTGTGCGGAAACCCCGTAAGCACCCCGCTCTCCGGGAATCGGAATCAGGCGGTCCGTCAGTCCCAGGACCGTCTCCGCCCCGCCGAGATACAGCACACCCTCCGGAGTCAAACGGCGCGCCAGGGCCTCAAGCACACGAGTCTTGGTCGGCGCATCAAAGTAGATCAATACGTTACGACAGAATATCGTATCGAAACGCCCCAGCGAGGACAGGTCGTTCAGCAGGTTCCGCTCCTCGAAGCGCACCATCCCGGCCAGCTCGGGCGATATGCGCCACTTCGCCCCGTCCTGCCTGAAATGCTTGACGAGCGAGCGAATGGGCAGGCCTCGCTGGACCTCGAACTGGGTGAAAACGCCAAGCCGGGCACGCTGTAGAATGTCCGCGGATATATCCGTGGCCAGGATCTCCACCTTGCAGTCAGTCCGGCCACCCAGGGCATCCGCCACCAACATCGCGATCGAGTACGGCTCCTGCCCAGTCGAGCAGGCAGCGGACCATATCCGCAGCGGCGCGCCAGTTGAGCGGTTGGAGATCAGGCGAGGGAGGATCTTGGTCAAATGCTCAAAAGGCTTGCCGTCCCGGAAGAAAGAAGATTCATGCGTGGTCAGCGCCTCGACCACGGCCCGCTCCAACGCCTCATCCGGGCGTTGCCGCAGCTTCTGACCGAGCGCGGATAGCGACGGAAGCTTGAACCGCGACAGGATGGGCCCGAGACGGGTTTCCAGCAGATACGCCTTGTCACTGGTCAGCACGATGCCTGAGCGGCGACGAACCACGCCAGCGATTTCCGCGAACTCTTCGTTGGTCATGTCCGCTTCCCGTCTGCACCAGCCACAAGGATGCGGCTCGCTATGTCTTCAATGTTGAGAATGGCTGAGGCGATACCAGCCTTTGCAACCGCGCCAGGCATGCCCCAGACCACCGATGTCGCCTCATCCTGCGCCAGCACCAACCCGCCGGCGCCGGAGACGGATCGGCATCCCGCCAGGCCATCGCTGCCCATCCCGGTGAGAATTGCGACCAAGATTCTGCCCTGGCAGGCAGCCACCAGGCTGCGGAGCATGGGATCGACGGCCGGTCGGCAGAAGTTCTCGGGCGGACCGTCGTCCAATTGCGACACGAGGGTGCCGGCCACGTCCCTGATGAGCAGATGTTTGTCACCGGGAGCAAGGTAGAGACGTCCAGGGAGCAGCTTATCCCCCTCCTTCGCCTCGCTGCAGGGGAGCGTTCCGATCCTGTTGAGGTGGTCTGCCAGCAGAGTCGTGAACCCAGCCGGCATATGCTGCACCACGATCAGCGGCACGGACAGCGGACGGTCCAGTCGAGCCACCAGGCTCGCCAGCGCCTGCGGCCCTCCGGTTGATGATCCAATGGCAATGGCTCGTGGACGGACGATGGGCCCACCCGGCCGCTCCGCCGTCAGCGGCCTGGCCACAGGCAGCCTGCTCGACTGGACTGAAAGCGCGGACGGTGCCCGACGCATCCGGGCCCAACCCTTGATCTTGGCCACCAGTTCCGCCTGGAACTGCCCGCCACTCATGCCGCCGGACGACGCCGAAGGCTTCGGGACGTAGTCGACCGCGCCGGCGCGCAGGGCTGCCATGGTGGCCGCTGCGCCTCTCTGGCTCAGCGCGCTGGCGACGATGATGGCCGTGCCCGGTGCCGCCTTGAGCAGCAACGGGAGCGCGGTCATGCCGTCCATACGCGGCATCTCCAGGTCCAGCAGCACGACCTGCGGCCGATCGGCCGCTGCCATCGCCGTCAGCTGGGCCAACGCATCGCCGCCATCAACGGCCTTGGCGATCACCTTGATGTCCGGGTCCGCTGCCAGCATGCGGGACATGACACCGCGGGCTGCGGCACTGTCGTCACACAGAAGGACCCGGACAGGTCCAGCGGCGATCACGCGGCGGCAGCCTGCAACAGGCCAATCTGCGCCAGCTTGCTGCCAAGGATCTCGGCATCGAACGGCTTCATCACATATTCCTGCGCACCAGCGTCAAGCGCCTCCATGATCTTCTCGAAGGCGATCTCGGTCGTGCACAAGATAATCACGGGTTTGTCGGAGCCGAATTCCGCACGCGCAGCCCGTAGGAAGGTCACGCCATCCATCACGGGCATGTTCCAGTCGAGTAGCACGACTTCCGGCAGTAATTCGCGGCATGCGGTCAGGGCCTCACTGCCATCGCCTGCCTCGCGAACCGTGAAGCCGAACCCCTCCATGAAGCGCCGCGCTGCCTTGCGCACGACACGGCTATCATCCACCACCAGGCACTGGCGCACTGTCATTTCCGATCCACTCATCGGCCACCGCCAATCGCCAGAACCCGCTCTACATCAAGGACAATCAGCAACTGGCCATCGCGTCGATGCACCCCCTGGGAGACTTCGCGCCACACGGCATTGAGCGTCGGTGGGTTGGCCGCGGAGTCCTCCTGTCGCAGCGGAACCACCTCACCAACCTGGTCTGCAAGCATGCTGTAGAGCTCACCTGCCATCTCGACCACGATGCTCATCGGCTGAACTTCCGCCGGCCTTGGCGGCAGGCCGAGGCGCCTGCGGAGGTCGACCGCCGTCACGATCCGCCCGCGCAGATTGAGGCTTCCCGCCACTTCTGGCGGTGCCAGGGGAATGCGGGTGATGACCTGAGGGCCGAGCACGTCGCGGACCACGAGTACGGGAACCCCGCAAGCCTGCCCTGCCACCGTCAGCGTCAGAAACAGGTCGGCGTCGGTGACGGCCGATGTTGTCGTTTGCGTACGCAAGACCAGATCCTCCGCTTCAGGCCGCAATCGGTACGGCGAGGCATTCCGTAAGGCTCCCGAGGAGCGCCTCGCGGTCGTACTTGCCGACGTAGTCGGTGAAGCCGGCCGCACGTCCGCGCGCAACGGCCGCCGGCTCGACGCGGCCCGTCAAGGCGATCATGGGCAGGTCCTGCCATGCCCCATTGTCCCGAACCTCGCGCGCGAAGGCGTAACCGTCCATGTCCGGCATCTCGATGTCGGACACGATCGCATCGAACAGCTCGCCCCGCTCACGCAACCGCAGCGCCTGCGCGGGCCCCTCGACCGCGACCACCTCGTAGCCCTCGGCCGCGAGGGCGGGCACCACAAGTTCGCGGAAGAAGGAGCTGTCCTCGACAACCAGGAGCCGCCGGCTCACGACGGTCGAGGCCGAAGGGCGGAACCAGTCGCCACCACCCTGCCCCAGCCACCAGGCGGTATCGATGACATCCGTCACCTTGCCCGCCACAACGGCGGAACCGAGGAAGCCAGGGCGGCCTTGGCCCGCCTGGACGCTGAGCGCCTCGTCCACCACGTCGAGGATGGCATCCACCATGATGCCCAGGCTGCGCTCACCCTCGCTGAAGACCAGCACGGTCTGACGGGTCCGCGTTTCGTCATGCGGCGCAAAACCGCCTGACATGGAAAGCAGCGGCATGAGCTGACCGCGATACTGGACCACCGGCGTGCCACCGGAATTCTCGATCTGCTCCACCGGAATATCGTCCAGGCGGGCGATCAAGCCAAGCGGCACGGCCTTCGGCGTATCGTCGCCAGCGCGGAACAGCAGCAGCGAGGTCTTCTCATTGGAGCGCACGGCACTGGCCACCTTGCTGTCCGATGCCCGCTGGCCACCGCCATCCGCCACCACGCCGGTGACGCGCGCGATGCCGTTCGGGTCGAGGATCATGATGACGCTGCCATCGCCAAGGATAGTGTTGCCGGAGAACATCCCGATGTGGCGCAGGATGGGTGCAACCGGCTTGACGACGATCTCCTCGGTGTCGAACAAGCGATCCACGATGATGCCGAAGACATTCGCGCCAACCTGCGTGACTACGACGAAGCCGGTATCTCCTTCGGTGCCCAGAGGCTGGTCCGGCTCATCGAGCCCTAGAACGCGACCCAGCGACACCAGCGGCAGCAGGCGATCGCGAAGGCGTAGGACCGGCGCATCCTTGATCCGCTCAACGCGGGACCCGGAACCGCCGCCAACACGCACCAGCTCGAGCACGCCAATCTGCGGGATGGCGAAACGCTCGCCGGCCACTTCCACGATGAGCGCCGATACGATGGCGAGAGTCAGAGGGATCTTGATGGTGAAGCCGGTGCCACGACCCTCGACGGATGTCACGTCGATGGTGCCACCAATGCGCTCCACATTGGTCTTCACCACATCCATGCCGACGCCACGGCCGGAGACAGCCGTGACAGCCGCGGCCGTAGAGAACCCCGCGCGGAAGATGAAGCGGTGTATCTCACCATCGCTCATCCCGGCGATCTCGGCCTCGCCGGCCAGGCCCTGCGATAGCGCCTTCTGCTTGATGCGTTCAATGCTTAGGCCGCGGCCGTCATCTGAGATCTCGATGAGGATGTGGCCGCCTTCGTGATAGGCATTCAGCGTGATGCGACCGGTCTCGGACTTCCCCGCCTTGCGCCGATCCTCCGGGCCTTCAAGCCCGTGGTCACCGCTGTTTCGGACCATGTGTGTCAGCGGATCCTTGATCAGCTCCAGCACCTGGCGGTCGAGCTCGGTATCGGCGCCACGCATCTCCAAATCGATCTTCTTGCCCAGTTCGATCGAGAGGTCGCGCACGAGGCGAGGCATCTTCGCCCACGCGTTGCCGATGGGCTGCATGCGGGTCTTCATCACCCCATCCTGCAGGTCGGATGTGATGTGCGAGAGCCGCTGAAGCGGTACGCTGTAGGCGCCATCGCTGCGGGCACGGGAGAGCTGCATGAGCTGATTGCGCGTCAGCACCAGCTCGCTGACCAGCATCATGAGGTCCTCGAGCACATCCACGGATACGCGGATGCTCTGCGGTGGAACGCGCCCACCGCTCGCATGTTCCTCTGGCGCCGGGTCTGTGGCGGCCTTGGGCGCAGTACTGCGGAGGGAGTTTCCAGTCGCGCTCTCGGGCGCAGGCTGCGCCTGCACGTGCGGCGTTGGCGGATCGGTTGCGGAGGCATGCACGACAGGCCCCGGCTCCGCCGCAAAGGCGGCCTCCCGCTCCGCCTCGGAAAACATACCGTCTCCCCCGGCCACGGCATCGAGCTGCGAGATCAGCTCGACGTCGTCGCCCGCAGGCTCCGTACCGCCGGTCTCCAGCTTACTAACAATTTCCTTGATACGGTCGAGCGCACGCAGAACCAGGCTGATCCCGGCTGGCGTCACGGCCAGAACGCCGTCGCGATACATGCCAAGAATATTCTCGGCTGCATGCGCGACGCGTTCGAGCCGGGACAGCCCAAGGAAACCGCAGGTTCCTTTGATGGTGTGGACCAGTCGGAAGATCTCCGACAGGGTAGGTTTGTCGTCGGGTGCCTTTTCCAGTCTCAGCAACGCAACGTCGAGTGCGACGAGGCCCTCATGCGTCTCGGTCAGGAAGTCGGCCAGCAAGTCGTCCATTCGGGGCTCCGGCGCCTTGTCTTACCCGGAGCCTGAACGATCAGGCCGAAAATTCCGTTAACATGCCGAAAGATCAGGCCGAATTCCCGCTTTCAGTTGCGCGTCGCCACGGTCAGCAGCAAGGGCGCCGCCCCGTTGCTGCCGCCCATCATCAGGTCGAGGCGAATACCGGAAGATGCGGCGACCGCCAGAAGCAGGGGAACGGATACGCTGCGTGGATTCAGTGGCACCGCCTCGCCAGCAAGGCCTGCGGCAAGCCCCGCGGGCCAGGCAGCGCCGGGGCCATCCGGCCAAATGGAAAGCCCCCCTTCGATATCCCCACCGAGTCGGATGGTGCCCCCGCGTGGCAGCGCGTCTACCGCCGTCCAGCACGCCAGCAACATGACCTGGGTCAGGTGCGCCGGGAACACCGCGCTGGCTTCAAGATCGGCAAGGTCGATGCCGGCTCGGCGCCCGAGCGTCAGGCCCTCTGCCATCTGGGCAATCTCTTCCACCCGGCAATCGCCGCACCCAGCACCAACCGCCGCGCGATAAAAGCGGATGCGCCGATCCATGATGCGTGCCGCATCGCGTGCGACGTCCATCGCGTCATCGCCCGGGCCATCAAGCAGGTCGAGCGCTCCCGCCAGGGCACCAGCCGGACCTCCAAGGTCATGGCATAGTCTGGTGCAGACGGCCTGGGCCAACGCGATCTTGTCAGGCAGCATTCATACCTCCGCAGCGCATCAGCCAGCCACGACGGCTAGCCCTCAGGGTCAAGCTTCTGGCTTACCCATCTCAGGTTGCCAGATCAGCAACAAGAAGTGGCAAATCAATGTTGCGGCTCCGCCATAGGCTAGCGGGAGGCCGCCCAAGGGCGTTACCCTACTTTTGTGTTTTCGGAACTCACCCCCGGCATGCGTGTCCGTCATCCCGACTGCCCGCAGTGGGGGGTAGGCCAAGTGCAATCTGTTGTCGGAGATCGGGTGACGGTCAACTTCGAGAATCTTGGCAAGGTCATGATCCGAACCAACCTTGTCGCCCTGATTCCAGTGGATTCGGAAAGCCGTTGAGCAGTATCCCCCTGGAAGTGCTAGATCTGCTGGGCGACTGGCGGATTTACGTCGCTGTCGCGGTGACTGCACTTGCAGGCATCATGCGTGGCTATTCGGGCTTTGGCACCGCAGTTTTACTGGCACCGGCCTATTCTGTGCTTTGGGGTCCACGGATCGGCGTTCCGGTGATGCTGCTGATGGAGCTCGTCGTTTCCATCCAGCTCGTGCCGAAGGCCATCGGCGAGGCCAATCGCAGGGTGATACTGCCGATTGGCGCAGCCGCCTGTCTCGCAACACCGCTCGGCGCCTTCATCCTGATCACGGCTGACCAGGACCTTTTGCGCCGCTTTATCGGCGGGTTCGTGCTGGTCTTCGGGCTACTGCTGATGTCGGGGTGGCGCTACCATGGCTCCAGGCCCCTCCCGCTCAACCTGGCTGTCGGAAGCCTGGCCGGGCTGTTGAAGGGGGCAACTGGCATCAGCGGCCCGCCCGTCATCCTCTACCTTTTGGCGGGGCCGGAAGCGGTGAAGCAGCATCGCGCCAACCTGATCCTGTTCTTCGGCACCATCGCCATCATCTCCGTCATACCGCCGGCGCTTGGCGGGCTTATCGGCTGGTCCACCTTTTCCAAGCTTCTGATACTACTTCCGGTTTTGGTGTTGTGTGTTCCTGTGGGCACCCGCCTTTTCCATGTGCTGCCTGATCGTTGGTACCGACGTGCCGCCCTTTTCTTCCTTCTCTCGACAGGGATCATCGCGTTGCTGGCATGATCGAAGGCGGCGACAGCCCTTGCGCCGCGGCTGGGTGACGGACCAAATGCAGCAGGCATGACCGCTTCAAGACTGTCTTCCCCCGGGAGGTCCACCGAATGATCGATCCTTTTGGCAGGAGGGTGAGTTACCTCCGCGTATCGGTCACCGACCGGTGCGACCTGCGCTGCGTCTACTGCATGGCCGAGGACATGACCTTCCTGCCGAAGGCGGAGGTCCTTTCGCTTGAAGAACTCGACCGCCTTTGCGGGGCTTTCATAAAATTGGGCGTCGACCGCATCCGATTGACCGGGGGGGAGCCGCTGGTCCGCAAGAATGTCATCAGCCTGTTCCGGAGTCTCGGCGCGCGTCTGGGCGACGGTGGGCTTCGGGAACTGACGACGACGACGAACGGCACGCAATTGGTGCGCATGGCGGGTGACCTGCACTCTGCCGGCGTTCGGCGGATCAATGTCAGTCTTGATACACTCGATCCCGCGACCTTTGCGGCAGTCACCCGCTGGGGGAAGCTGGAACCCACGCTCGACGGCATCTTCGCCGCCAAAGCCGCTGGACTTGCCGTCAAGATCAATGCTGTAGCGATGAAGGGCGTGAATGAAGACCAGTTCGACCGCATGATCGCCTGGTGTGGCGAACACGGATTCGATCTATGCCTGATCGAGACCATGCCGCTCGGTGAAATTAGCGGCGACCGCAACGACCAGTACCTGCCACTTTCTGGCGTGCGGAACCGGTTGCGGCAGAACTGGACGCTTGACGAGACGGACTACACGACTGGCGGGCCTGCCCGGTACTACACTGTCCGCGAGACCGGCAGACGGATCGGCTTCATCACGCCGCTTACCCACAATTTCTGCGAGTCCTGCAATCGCGTCAGGCTGACCTGCACCGGGACGCTGTTCATGTGTCTTGGACAGGATGATGCAGCAGACCTCCGCCGGCCGCTCCGCGACCCCGCGATGGATGCGGTTGGCCTGGAAAGGGCCATCCTCGAAGCCATTTCGCGCAAGCCAAAGGGCCATGATTTCGTGATTGAGCGGGGGCGCGCCCAACCTGCTGTCGCCCGCCACATGAGCGTAACGGGCGGCTGATGCTTCAGGATCTCATCGCAACGCTGACCATACCTGGGCTGCCGGATTGGTCGGGCCTGGTGGTCATGGTGCTTTTGGGTCTGGTCGGCCTTGCCTACCTCCTGATGCCGTTCAGCGTGTTCGGGCTGAAGGGGCGACTTGAAGCCGTCGAGGCACAATTGGACGAGATTCAGGCCGAGATCCGCAGTCTGGCCCAGCGGATGCCGGAGCCGTCCCGGCGTCGCACGCCTGTCGAAGACGACTGGGCTGAGCCGATGCCCGCGTCCCGTCCAGCGCCGGATGCCCCAACTTCCCGACTTCGGCAGCCCATCGTTCCCCCAGCCGCCTGGCCTGAACGCGGGACTGGTCGATCCGAGCCTCGTCTGGAATGGCCGCGTCCGCCAAGGTGACCTTCGCGCACAAGCCCGTCTTGCCGGCGGTGCTCAAGGTGGGCTTGATGCAGGTTCACTGACTAGGAACCCGCCGCATGAGTCTCGAGACCGTAATTTTGTGCGGCAAAATGGCGCCATTTCTTGCGCGTGCATAGCGGACTTTCAGCATGTTCAGCCCCGGTGCGGCGGCATGACTGAGACGCTGCAGGCGCTGGGCAGCGAGGGGCTGATTGGGCGGATCGCCATTCTTGCTGCCCCCACCGATCTGGCAACCGAAGCCATGGCGCGGCTGGTCTGCCGATACGGCAATGCGACACTGGATGAGGCTCGGGTCGTCGTCGCACTGGGCGGCGATGGCCTCATGTTGGAAACTCAGCACCGCCTGCTGGGCCGCAACCTTCCCGTCTACGGCATGAATTGTGGCAGTGTCGGCTTCCTGATGAACGATTTCGAGGATGGTAGCCTGCCGGAGCGCCTCGCCCTGGCCCAGGCGGCTACGCTGCATCCGCTGCGGATGCGCGCCCATGTCGGCCTCGGTGACCCAGTCGAGGCGCTGGCCATAAATGAGGTCTCGCTGCTCAGGGAAACACGCCAGGCGGCCAAGATCCGCATCCTCATTGACGGAAAGAAGCGGCTGGACGAATTGATCTGTGACGGGGTCCTGGTTGCAACGCCGGCCGGCAGCACAGCCTACAACCTGTCCGCGCACGGCCCGATCGTACCGCTCGGCGCGAACCTGCTGCCGCTGACACCAATCTCTGCCTTCCGCCCCCGACGGTGGAGGGGCGCCTTACTGCCCGCGGAAGCGCGCGTCGTGTTTGAGGTACTGGAGCATGACAAGCGCCCGGTAGCCGCGGTGGCAGATTACACGGAGGTGCGCGACGTCCGGCGCGTGGAGGTCTGGGAGGACCGGGCTGTGGCACTGACCATGCTTTTCGATCCTGATCATGGCTTGTCCGAGCGCATCATCGCCGAGCAGTTCACCGTCTGATCCCTGGTCGGACCGGTACCGCAGGTTGACGCAAGCCTGCGCTTCTGCGATCCGCCGCGGACATCCTGGCACAGGTCACGGCCAGGTTGGCGTTGAATCCGTGGCGGTCGCAGGCCGCCACGCTGCCAGGCCGGATCATGAAAACCTCGACCACCGCGCCATTTCCTGCCGATCCCTCCACCCCGGCCGAGACTGCTGGCCCGCTGGTACTGGCCCTGCCGAAGGGCCGGATCCTGTCGGAACTCGGCCCTCTGCTGGCGCGCGCCGGCATTGCTCCGGCCGCAGACTACCTGGACGAAGACAGCCGGCGCCTGCGCTTCGAGACCAATCATCCGGGGCTGGATGTCGTGCGGGTGCGGCCCTTTGATGTCGCAACCTTCGTCGCGCATGGCGCTGCGCAGATCGGTGTCTGCGGCGCGGATGTGCTGATGGAATTCGACTACGATCAGATTTATGCACCGCTGGATCTCGGGATCGGTCGCTGCAGGGTCTCAGTCGCCGGGCCGGTGAATGCGGCAACGGCCGAGGACATCGCAGCCTGGTCGCGCGTGACCGTCGCCACCAAGTACCCCGCAATCGCCCATCGACACTTCGCAACCCGCGGGGTGCAGGCGGAGATCGTCCATCTGAACGGTGCCATGGAACTGGCGCCATCCCTGGGACTGTCGCGGGTGATCGTGGATTTGGTGCAGACGGGCTCGACGCTGCGCGCGAATGGTTTGGTGGAGACGGAGGTGATTGCCCAGGTCACATCCCGGCTCATCGTGAACCGGACGGCACTGAAGACGAGGCCCGAGGCGATCGGCGCCTGGATCGCCCGATTCCGTGCTGCCATGGCGGAGCTTCACGCGCGATGATCTGGCTCGAAACCTCCACCCCCACATTCGAGGTGGGCTTCCAGGCTTTGCTGGATGATGGTCGCGACACGACCACCCGTGTCGACGCGGCCGTTTCCGGCATTATCACTTCCGTCCGCAGGGATGGCGACGCCGCGCTGATCGACCTGACTCGCCGCTTCGACCGCTGGAGTCCGGTCACCGCCGACATACTGCGTGTAAGCGCGGCAGAAATCGACGAGGCGGCGGCTACGGTACCCGCCGATCAATTGGCGGCCCTTCAGGTGGCCGCGCGGCGCATCGAGGCTTTCCACCGGGCTCAGCTTCCCGCGGATATCGCCATGACGGATGCGGACGGTGTCCGGACAGGGCTGCGTTGGGGGCCGCTTGATGCGGTCGGCATTTATGTACCAGGCGGAAAGGCTGCCTATCCCTCCTCAGTCCTGATGAACGCCCTGCCGGCGCGCGTGGCTGGCGTGCCGCGGATTGCCATGTGCGTGCCGACACCGGATGGCGTATTGAATCCGCTGGTCTTGGCTGCGGCCAAGCTGGCCGGGGTCAGTGAGATCTGGCGCCTCGGCGGCGCGCAGGCGGTCGCTGCCATGGCTTGGGGGACCCGTTCCATCGAGCCTGTGGATCGGATTGTAGGCCCGGGCAACGCCTATGTTGCGGAGGCCAAGCGGCAGGTCTTTGGCCGCGTCGGGATCGACAGCATTGCGGGCCCGTCGGAAGTCGTGATCCTGGCGGATGCCGAAAACAGTCCGCGACATGTGGCCTTGGACTTGCTCGCCCAGGCCGAGCATGACGAAGCGGCACAATCCATCCTGATCACCGACAACGCCGAATTCGGCCGAAGCGTCGCTGCGGCACTTCAGGACGAGCTGACCCGCCTGCCCCGCGCAGCCATCGCCGGCACCTCCTGGGAGCGTCATGGGGCGATCATCGTCGTGCAGGATTGGGAGCAGGCCGTGGAGTTGACCAACCGTCTCGCGCCCGAACACCTGCAGATCATGACCGCCAACCCACGCGATCTGCTTGGCGGCATTCGACATGCCGGAGCGGCCTTCCTGGGGCGCTTCTGTCCGGAGGCAGTGGGTGATTACGTCGCTGGTCCGAACCACGTGCTGCCAACCGGGCGTACTGCACGGTTCGCCTCGGGCCTCTCGGTCTTCGATTTTCTCAAGCGCACGACCTGGGTGGAGACCGATGCGGCGGCCCTGGCCACCATCGGCCCAGCGGCGGTGACCCTTGCCAGGGCCGAAGGCCTTGCTGCGCATGCTCTGAGCGTGGCCGCTCGTTTGGAACTTAACGACCAGCGTCCTTGACCGCGAGCCTAACCGCGCTCATGTTCCGCGCCACTTTGCGCCCTGGCGCGGAACCCCTCAATTCGCGCTTTGCCGGCCTTGGCCGCGCGGGCCCTGATGACCCCGATGAAGGATCTGCATGTCGAAAGAGGACATGATCGAGTTCAGCGGCACCGTGGTGGAGCTGCTGCCCAACGCGATGTTTCGCGTCAAGCTCGACAACGACCATATGGTACTTGCCCACACCAGCGGCAAAATGCGAAAGAATCGCATCCGTGTCCTTGCCGGTGACAGGGTCAATGTGGAGATGACGCCCTACGACCTCACCAAGGGGCGTATCACCTTCCGCTTCAAGTAGACTAGGGCGATGCCGAGCTCGGCAGGCACGGCCAAACTCCGCCCGATGCTCCTTCTCGCCTCCAGCAGCCCGCGGCGCCTGGACCTGCTCGCGCGGATCGGCGTGACACCAGACCAAGTGCAGCCGATGGAGGTCGATGAGACGCCCTTCAAGACGGAGCTCCCACGTGCTTTAGCCATTCGGCTTGCGGCCTCCAAAGCCACGGCCGGCGCCGCCCGGATGCCGGACGCGCTGGTCCTCGCGGCCGATACGGTGGTCGGGCTGGGCCGACGCATCCTCGGCAAGCCGGCTGATGAGGCGGAGGCGGCCCGGTTCCTGGGGCTGCTTTCAGGCCGCAGGCATCGGGTCATCACCGCGGTTTGTCTGGCTCATCCAGGCGGCCGTCAAACGGCTCGTCTGGTCACCACCATCCTTGCATTCCAAAGGCTGACCCAGGCCCAGATCGAGGACCATGTCGCCTCAGGCGAGTGGCGCGGGGTGGCAGGTGGCTACCAGATCCAGAAGCGTGCCGAGATGTATGTGCGCTTCCTTTCAGGCAGCCATTCCAACGTCGTAGGCCTGCCGCTGTTCGAAACCACTCAGCTCTTGCGCGGGGCGGGGTGGCTTCGTCCATGAACAACGACGCGGAGATCCGCGTCAGCGTCTCACCTGGGGAGGTCAGGGTGGCCGGTCTCCAGCACGGCAAGCTCGAGGCGGCGAGCATCGAGCGTGTCGCACAACCCGACGGTGTCGGCGACGTGCACCAGGCACGCGTGACGGCAATCCTGCCGGCCCTGAGCGGTGCCTTCCTGCTCCTGGGCAACGACCAGACAGGCTTCCTGCCGGAAAGCGACCTTCCGCCGCCCCGCCGCCCCATCGCCAAGGCGCTGCATGAAGGTCAGATCTTGCCGGTTCGGATCTCCCGCGCGGCACAGGGTGGCAAGGGTCCGAGGCTGACGGCCCGCCTGTCAGCGGAGGAGCAGGCTTGTGCGGATGCCGCCACGGATCGCCGGCCCTGCCTTCTGCGGCGGGGCCCCGATGCGACGGTGCGGCTGGCCCGACTTTGGCCCAACGCCCCGATCACCACCGATGGACCCGAATTGGCCGCAAGGCTTCGCGGTGCGCTGGGTGCAGGACGCGTGACTCTGCGGCTCGGCGGCGCATTCGATGCTGAGCTGGAGGCAGCCTTTGAAAGCCTCGCCGACCCGCGGGTTGTGCTTGAAGGTGGCGCGAGCCTCCTGATTCACCCCACGCCGGCGCTGACGGCCATAGATGTGGACTCAGGCAGCCTGGCAGGGTCGAGAGACGCGGCGGCGCACGCCGCGCTGAACCAGGTCGCGACGACGGCAGTGGCTCGGCAGATAAGGCTACGCAACCTGGCGGGCGCCATACTCCTCGATTTCGCAGGACTCCCGATCCGCAAGCGCGAAGCCCTGGTGGCACCGCTGGAAGCGGCACTTGCAACTGACCCACTCGGCGCAAAGCTGCTCGGCATGACACGACTTGGCTTGATGGAAATCGTGCGCCCTCGCATATACCCGCCCCTTCACGAGATCCTGGGGCTGCCCCCTTCACCGATCACCCGGGGGCTGGCCGCGATGCGCCAGGCACTGCGGGAGGTTGCGGCGTTGCAGGGCGCAGCAATGGCCCTGGTGGCGGCGCCGGAGATCATCAGGGCGCTTGAAGCTTCGCCCGGATCCGTGGATGCCTACCGCGACCAAGCAGGCCGTGCCCTGGTTCTGCGGCCGGACCCCAGCCTGCGACCAGGCCAGGAGCAACTCGTGAGGGTCGACGCATGACACCGCCGCAGGCCCCATCCCGCCGTGCCCGCCGCTGCCCGATATGCAGCCGCCCGCTTCCCGCCCCCGAAAGCCGCTTCTGTTCGGACCGCTGCGCCAGCGTCGATCTTGGCCGCTGGCTGCGCGGGGACTACGCCATTCCTGTGCGCGAAGACCCTGATCCCGAGGAATAATCCCGGTTTCTTGATGGGTGGACAGGATGGCGGCCTTCCGCTATCACGCGCGCCTCTGCCACAGCGGACCGCGTAGGTTCGCCTTGCTTGGGCCCAGGTAGCTCAGTTGGTAGAGCATGCGACTGAAAATCGCAGTGTCGGTGGTTCGATTCCACTCCTGGGCACCATCTCTCCCGGCTGTCAGTGCCAGAATTCTCAAGGGTTGCGCAGGGGCAGGAACGCATACAGGCTGCCTTGACCGTGCGGTGCATGGGAACACAGGCCATCTGTGTGGCGCGCGCTTCGATCGTGCGTGCGCTTTCCAAAACTTCTTGCGAAGCCCTACCTGTTGCATGACGTTGGCCATGTCGATGCCGCACCAGAAGGACCGGAACTTGGCCTACGCACTTCAGCAGTTGATCAACGGGATCAGCCTCGGGATGATCTACGGCCTGATCGCGGTGGGCTACACCATGGTCTATGGCATCATCGGGATGATCAACTTCGCCCATGGCGACATCTTTATGGTGGGCGCCTTTGTCGCGCTGGTCGCCATCCTGATGCTGATCTCGGGCGGCCTGATGGATGGGCCGGCCGCCATCTTGCTGGTGCTGGCCATCTCGATGGCCTTCACGGCGCTTTATGGCTGGACGGTGGAGCGTGTCGCCTATCGGCCGCTGCGCGGCAGCTTTCGCCTTGCGCCACTGATCTCGGCCATCGGCATGTCCATCGTCCTGCAGAACTTCGTCCAGGTCAGCCAGGGTGCGCGGGTCAAGCCGCTTGAGCCCCAATTGCCGGGCGGGTTCGAACTGATGCGTGATGGCAATTTCGTCGTGCAGTTATCCTACATGCAGATGCTGATCATCATCTCGACCCTCGCAGTCCTTGCGGTCTTCACTTGGCTCGTTACGCGCACTGCGCTGGGCCGAGCCATGCGGGCCTGCGAGCAGGACCGCAAAATGGCATCGTTGCTCGGCATCAATACGGACCGGACCATCAGCCTGGCCTTCGTCATCGGCGCCGCTTTGGCCGCCGTGGCCGGCACCCTCTATCTCCTGCGCTACGGCATCGCTGATTTCTTCATGGGGTTCATCGTCGGCGTGAAGGCCTTCACCGCAGCCGTGTTGGGCGGCATCGGCAGCCTGCCGGGCGCAGTCCTGGGCGGGCTGCTGATCGGGCTCATCGAGACCTTTTGGTCCGCCTATTTTTCCGTCCAGTACAAGGACGTGGCGGCCTTCGGAATCCTGGTCCTGGCACTGATCTTCCTGCCCACCGGCCTGCTCGGTCGGCAGGAGGTTGAGAAGGTATGACCGCGCCAGGCGCTGCCGCACCACACGGGCGTCAGCTGCGGCTGCGGATCGCCTTGCTGGATGCCGCGAAGGCCACGCTGGTGGCCTTTGGGCTATTCGTCGTCATGGTCGGACTTCGCACCGATGTCGGCCCGACCGGCGCGCTGTTCCTCCGCACCCGCTGGCTTGATGTCGCGATGCTCTGCGCCGCCGTGTTCGTCGCACGCCTGGCAATGGCCATCTGGGCGGGACGTCGGCTTCCGGCGGTCGCATCCGCCCGGCGAACGGCGGCGATCTCACGCGCCGGCCTGTTATTCGGCCCTGCTCTGCTCGCCCTGGCGCTGGTGCTGCCCTTCGTACCCGGCATTGGTCGCTATGAACTGGACCTCGGCATCCTGGTCCTGACCTATGTGATGCTAGGCTGGGGCCTGAACATCGTGGTGGGCCTGGCCGGCCTGCTGGACCTTGGCTATGTCGCCTTCTACGCTGTCGGTGCCTATTCCTACGCGCTGCTGGCGCAGTATTTCGGGCTGTCCTTCTGGATCTGCCTGCCGCTCGCCGGCATCCTGGCGGCTTTCTGGGGCGTGCTGCTGGGCTTCCCGGTGCTGCGGCTGCGTGGCGACTACCTGGCCATCGTGACGCTGGCATTCGGTGAGATCATCCGCATCGTTCTGCTCAACTGGGTCGAGCTGACCGGTGGGCCGAACGGCATTTCCGGCATCCCGCGCCCGACCTTCTTCGGGCTGCCCTTCAGCATGGGCGGTGGCCCCGGGACCTTCGCGGGGTTCTTCGGGCTGGAGCCGAGCCCCTCGCACCGCGTCATCTTCCTGTACTACCTGATCCTGGCCCTGGCCCTGCTGACCAACTGGGTCGCCATCCGCATCCGCCGGCAGCCGATCGGCCGAGCCTGGGAAGCCCTGCGCGAGGACGAGATCGCCTGCCGCGCGCTCGGCATCAACATCACCAACACGAAGCTGACGGCCTTTGCCTTGGGCGCCATGTTCGCCGGCTTCGCGGGCGCCTTCTTCGCAACGCGACAGGCCTTCATCAGCCCGGAAAGCTTCACCTTCATCGAATCGGCCATCATTCTCGCGATCGTTGTGCTCGGCGGCCTTGGCAGCCAGATCGGCATTGCCGTCGCGGCCATCATCATGATCGGCGGCTTTGAGCTGTTCCGCGATCTGGAGGAATACCGGATGCTGGTCTTCGGCGCTGCCATGGTGACCATCATGGTGCTGCGCCCGCGCGGCCTGGTGGGCTCCCGCGCGCCCAGTGTGGTGCTCGGCACCCAGCGCCGCATTGACGCACAGCATGTCAGTGAGGGTCGCGGATGAGCACCGAGATCTTGCGGGTGGAGGCGCTGAGCATGCGGTTCGGCGGCCTTCTGGCCGTCGATGCCGTGGGTTTCCAGGTGCAACGCGGCAGCATTACCGCCCTGATCGGCCCGAACGGCGCCGGAAAGACCACGGTGTTCAACTGCATCACCGGCTTCTACCGCCCGACCGGCGGCCAGATCAGCCTGCGTCGCGCCGATGCCAGCGTCGCCAGCCTGCATCGGCTGAAGGACCACCGGATCGCCCGCGCCGGCGTTGCCCGCACCTTCCAGAATATTCGCCTGTTCGCCGGCATGACGGTGCTGGAGAACCTGCTCATCGCCCAGCACCTCAAGCTCCAGAAGGCCACCTGGTACGGCGTCGGGGCCATGCTGGGCTTTCCAGGTTACCGCGCGGCGGAGGCGGAGGCGATCGAGCATGCGGTGGAATGGCTGCGGGCGACCGATCTGCTGGATCGCGCCGATGATGCAGCGGGCGGCCTGCCCTATGGCGCGCAACGCCGGCTGGAGATCGCCCGGGCGATGTGCACGACGCCTGCGCTGCTGTGCCTGGACGAACCCGCAGCTGGGCTCAACCCGCGGGAATCGGACGATCTGGCCCGGCTTCTGGTCAGCATCCGTGACGGCACGGCAACCCGCAGCGCCCCCACCTCCATCCTGCTGATCGAGCATGACATGGGCATCGTCATGCGTATCTCGGACCATATCGTCGTGCTCGATCACGGCCGGAAGATCGCGGAAGGCCCCCCCAACCAGATTCGGAACGACCGCACCGTCATCGCCGCCTATCTGGGCGAGGATGAGGACGCGGCATGACGACGACCATGCTGGATGTGCAGAATCTGGAAACCGGCTACGGCGCGGTCCAGGCTCTGAAGGGCGTTTCGCTGCATGTCGATCAGGGTGAGATCGTCACGCTGATCGGTGCCAATGGCGCCGGCAAATCGACCCTGCTGATGAGCATCTGCGGCGACCCGCGTGCGCGGTCCGGCCGCATCACACTGGATGGCGAGGATATCACCACGAAGCCGACGCATGAGATCATGCGCAGCGGCGTGGCGCAGTCCCCGGAGGGGCGCCGCATCTTCCCGCGCATGTCGGTGCTGGAGAACCTGATGCTTGGCGCGCAGGCAGCGGGGCGCGATCCGGACCCCGAATTGCCGCGCGTGTTCGATCTGTTCCCCCGACTAAAGGAACGCCAGTCTCAGCGCGGCGGCACGCTTTCGGGCGGCGAACAGCAGATGCTCGCGATTGGCCGCGCGCTGATGTCCCGGCCGCGGTTGTTGCTGCTGGATGAACCGTCGCTCGGCCTGGCGCCGCTGATCTCCCGCCAGATCTTCGCCGCAATCCGCGACCTGAACGCGCGGGAGGGGCTGACTGTTCTGCTGGTGGAGCAGAATGCTAACCAGGCGCTTCGGCTTGCCCACCGCGGCTATGTCCTCGTGACGGGCCGCATCACCATGAGCGGCAGTGGCACCGAATTGCTGGCGCGGCCCGAAATCCGCGACGCCTATCTCGGCGGCGGCCACTGATCCGGGGCATCAATCCGGCCATCCGGCCAGGGCTCTGACCTCGGCCGGGTTGGTGCCCTGCGCGCGCAGTCCCCGCAGCGCCGGCGCACCATCGCGCTTGGAAAGCCGCCGGCCGGTCGCATCGGTCCGCAGCGGGTGATGCGCGTAGCGGGGCTCCGGCCACTGCATCAGATGCTGAAGCAGGCGATGCAGGTCGGTGGCAGGCAGAAGGTCCTCGCCCCGCGTCACCAACGTCACGCCATCCCGCGCATCGTCATGGGTGACGCAGAGGTGGTAGCTCGCCGGAACCTCCTTGCGCGCAAGAACCACATCCCCGAACTGGGCCGGTTCGCAGGCCATGCGGCCACGCGCACTATCCTCGAAGGTGAGCGATTGATCGAGGGTGCCAAGCGCGCGCGACATGCGCAGCCGCAACGCATGCGGCTCCCCCCGCGCCAGCCGCCCCGCGACCTCGGCCGACGACAGGCGGAGGCAGGTTCCGGGATACAGCGGGCCCTCCGGGCCGTGTGGCGCCGAAGCGCTGGCGGCAATCTCCCGCGCAATCTCGCCGCGGGTGCAGAAGCAGGGATACAGCAGGTCGCGCTGCCGAAGGCTCACGAGCGTCTGCTGGTAATCCGCCATATGCTGCGACTGCACGCGGACCGGGCCGTCCCAGTCCAGGCCAAGCCAGTGCAGATCCTCAAAGATGGCCTCGGTAAATGCCGGCCGGCACCTGGTACCGTCGATATCCTCGATCCGGAGCAGGAATCTTCCTCCAACCGCGCGCGCCGCGCGCCAGGCCGTCAGCGCCGAATGGGCGTGTCCCAGATGCAGGAAGCCGGTCGGGCTCGGGGCGAAGCGCGTGACGAGTGGGGCGATCGCGGTCATGCTCCTCCGGACGTAGCGGAACACCGGGAAGCGGAGCAAGCATGCCAGATCGTCTCGATGGACCCCGCTGGGGGCCGGCCTCGGGCGGCGCGGCGCGGCGCCTGGTGGTCCTTCTGCATGGCGTCGGCGCCGACGGCTTCGACCTGATCGACCTGGCGCCGGGCTGGGGCAAGGCCGTGCCGGATGCGCTGTTCATCGCGCCGCATGGCTCGGAACCCTGCGACATCGCGCCTTATGGCCGGCAATGGTTCAGCTTGCAGGACCGCTCGGAGGCGATGATGCAGGCAGGGGTGGAGGCCGCGGCGGGCGGGTTGGCTGAAGCCCTCGGCGCGCTGCTGCGCGAACTGCGCCTCACCCATCGGGACCTGGCCTTGGCCGGCTTCAGCCAGGGCGCCATGACCGCGTTGCAGCTTGGGCTGCGCGACCTTCGCGGCTGCGCCGCCGTCCTCGCCTATTCGGGGGCGCTGCTGGTGCATGGCTCGCTTTCTCCGGCACCGGCCTCCGCGCCGGCCATATTGCTGGTCCATGGCGAGGCCGATGAGGTGGTCCCGGTCGAGGCCAGCCGACTGGCCGAACACGCCCTGGCCAAGGCCGGCTATGGCGTGGAGAGCGCATTCCGACCCGGCCTCGGCCACGGCATCGATGACGTCGGGCTGAGTCTCGGCGCCCTGACCCTGCAGCGCGCGCTGGGCGGTGATCCAGCATGACCGATGGATGAAAGCGTTTATTCTGCCGGTTGCGTGGGCGGTGCGGCGCTGGCATGAAGACAGGGTCAACGCGGCGCTGCCACAGTATCTGGGGCTTGCCTAACGTTACGAGCACCAGATCTGTCCTGCGTCGCCATTCAATAGGAGTGGCGCTTGCCTGACGGCGGACACTTCCAGCTTGGCCAGTCCTTTCCCGCGCTCGTCCTGAACGCGGACTTCCGGCCGCTGTCCTATTTCCCCCTCTCGGTCTGGGCCTGGCAGGACGCCGTGAAGGCGGTGTTCCTCGACCGCGTCTCGGTCCTGTCCGAATACGACACCGAGGTGCATTCGCCGCGGGTGACCATGCGTCTGCCCAGCGTCATCGCCTTGAAGGACTACATCCCCGCCGCCCGTCGGCCGGCCTTCACGCGCTTCAACGTGTTCCTGCGCGACAGCTTTGAATGTCAGTATTGCGGCGAGGGCCGCCCGACGCAGGACCTGACCTTTGACCACGTCATTCCCCGCAGCCGCGGTGGCCGGACCACCTGGGACAACGTGATCACCGCCTGCGGGCCCTGCAATCTGCGGAAAAGCAACAAGCTGCCGCGCGAATGCCGCATGTTCCCCCGCCAGGTGCCGCGCCAGCCGACGAGCTGGGAACTGCAGGAGAATGGCCGGTCCTTCCCGCCCAACTATCTGCACGAAAGCTGGCGGGACTATCTATACTGGGACAGCGAGCTGGAGAGCTGATCTTTCAGACCCGCTCGCTGACCTTGATCGCCACCTTGCAGCCGGCCTTGATGGCCGCGCTGAGTAGCCGGTAAGCCGGCGTCAGCTCCGCCTCATTCGCCAGGCCGATGTCGCGGTGTTCCAGTTCCTCGGCGCGAAACCGCTCGATGTCCTCGCGCAGCGGCTGTTCGTCATCTCCCAGCGTGGCGGCCTGGTCGCGATAGTGTTCATCGATCGCCTCTTCCACCGCGACGGTGCAGGCCATGGCGGCGCGGTGGCCCATCAGCGCCGTGCCGGCCCCCAGCACGAAGCCGGCGACATGCCAAAGGGGCAGCAGCGCCGTAGGGCGAACGCGGCGCTCGGCGATCAGGCGGCTGAAGGTGTCCAGATGCACCTGCTCCTGCGCCTTCATATGCTCCAGCACCGGGCCAAAGCGCGTGCGGCCAAGCACGGCGAGCTGGCCCTCATAGATGCGCTTCGCCCCGTATTCGCCCGCATGGTCCACCCGGATGGTGCGGCTGACATAGTCGCGCGGGGTTGGGTCGCCTGGCAGGCGTCCTTCGGCGGTTTCACGGCGGGGCATCAGATCCTCCATTCGCGACGGGCCTGGCGCAGGGTCCAGCCGGCCAGCAGCGCCGCATAGATCAGGTTCATCGCCGCGAGGGAAAGGGGCAGGCCCGGGACAAGATAGGCGGCCTCGTCACAGGGCTTGGTCGGCAGCGGCGCCATGCTCAGCAGCAGGTCGTCGATGCTGGCCCCCGCCGCGACACTCGGCGCCAGGCATCCGGGTAGCGGCGAGGGCCACCAGCCCTGCTCCACCCCCACATGCAGCGCGGCAATACCGCCCGAGACCGCCACCGCCAGCCCCGCGGCGCCGAGCAGCCAGGCTCGAAGCCGTGCCGGCGCCGGCAGGGCCACCAACGCCAGCCCGGCGGCGACCCAATAGGGCCAGCGCTGCCAGAGACACAGAGCGCAGGGCGGAAGGCCCGGCCAGTATTCGAAGCCGATGGCCGCAAGCGGGGCCGCCGCCGCCAGGATCGCAATGAGCATGGGAATTGCCATGGCTCGATTCATCCGCCACCCCGCCGTCCAGGGCAACTGGACCCCCGGCAGAGCCGGACATACCGTAAGCGCCTACCGGGAGGGGGAATCGCCGAAATGCTGCGCATCTGGGGCCGTGCCAATTCGTCCAACGTCATGAAGGTGCTGTGGATCTGTGAGGAGCTGGGCCTGCCCTTCGAGCGGATCGATGCCGGCGGCGCCTTCGGCAAGACCCGCGACCCGGCCTATCTGGCGATGAACCCGAACGCCCTGGTGCCCACCATCGTGGAGCCGGATGGCTTCGCCCTCTGGGAGAGCAACGCGATCCTGCGCTACCTGGCGCGCTCGCGCGCCCCAGGCAACTCGATCTATCCGACCGATCTGCGCTTGGCCGCCGATTGCGACCGCTGGATGGATTGGCAGGTGGCGGCGGTGAACCGGCCGATGACCACGGTTTTCTTCACCCATATCCGGATCCCGGAGGCCGATCGCGACTGGCCCGCCACACGCAAGGCGCGCGACGAGGCCGAGACGCTCTGGGCGATGCTGAACCAGCATCTGGCGGGCCGCCCCTTCATCACCGGCCAGGATTTCACCCTGGCCGATATCGCACTCGGCATCTACGCGCATCGCTGGTTTGCGCTGCCGATCGAGCGGGCGGAGATGCCCAATCTGCGCGCCTGGTACGACCGCCTGCTGCTGCGGCCCGGCTGCGCGAAACACGCCGCCGGCCCGCTGAGCTGACGCCTCAGCGGCTGGCGCCCGGCGTCCAGGTCACGTCCTTGGCGCCGTTGCCGTTGAGGCGGCGCGACAGCACGAAAAGGTGGTCCGACAGCCTGTTCAGGTAGCGGATCACCGCCGGGTTCACCGTATCCTCCGCCGCGAGGGAGACCACCTCCCGCTCCGCCCGGCGCACGATGGTGCGCGCCAGATGGGCGTGGGCAGCTCCTGGACTGCCGCCGGGCAGGACGAAGCTGCGGAGTGGCGGGACCAGCGCGTTCATCTCCGCCAGTTCCGTTTCCAGCCGCAGGCATTGCGTGTCACTTACCCGCAGCCTTTCCCCATCGGTGCCGGGCACGCAGAGATCGGCGCCGAGGTCGAACAGATCGTTCTGGATGCGCGCCAGCATGGCATCCGCCATCCTGTCGTCCTCCAGGTTCAAGCGCACCAGGCCGATCACGGCATTGGCCTCGTCCACCGTGCCATAAGCCGCCACCCGCAGCGCATCCTTCCGCACGCGGGTGCCATCGCCGAGCGAGGTTTCCCCCGCATCGCCGCCCCGCGTCATGATCACGTCCAGCCTTACCATCGTCGGTCTCCTTCGAGTTGGAAGATGATGCCGATCGCGGTGGTGGAAAGGACCGGCAGGCCATCGCGCTGCGCCGCCTCGAACCGCCACCGGCGCACCGCCTCCATCGCCGCCTGGTCCAAGGCTGGAAAGCCGGAGGACCGCACCACGCGCACATCAGCCACTCGGCCCAGGGGGTCGATCTCGACCTGAAGGGTGACGCGCCCTTCCTCATTGCGGAGGCGGCTGGCTTGGGGATAGGTCGGCGGCGCGTTGACCACGCCAGGCCGCAACCGGGCCGGCACCACCAAACCTTGCGCCTGCCCCGCACCCTGCGCCATGAGGGCCGCTGCCGCCGACGTGCTGGTGGCGGGCGTGCTGCTGGCGGGCGTGCCGGTCACGGGCGTAACGGGCGCGGGGCGTCTGGCCGGGGCGGGCGCCGCCGGCGCTTGCGGCGGCGGCAATGGGACTGCTTCCTGCGCCACCTGCTCTGCCGCGGGCAGCAAATCGCTGGGGACCGGCCCAGACACCTCGGCCTCCGCCGGCTGCGCGGGCGGTGAGACGGCCTCTGGTAAGATTGGGGCGGCTGGCGGCTCCATGGGCGGGGCTGGCGCCGTGGGCGGGGCTGGCGCCGTGGGCAATACGGCCTCCGGCGTAGACGGGGCGGCTGGCGGCTCGGGTGCCGGCGCAGATTGCGTGGCCGAGTCCACGGCGTCTCCGGCGCCCGGCACCTGTTCGGACCAAACCAGCGCAACCTGCTGGTCCGCCGGTTCCGCAACGGGTGCGGGCTGAAGGCCAATCAGCGCGGCAACCATCGCCGCATGAAGCCCAAGGGACATGGCAAGCATCAGGCCCAGGCCCGAAGGCCCAGGTCGATGGCGGGTTCCGAATCCCTCGCTCACCCGCGGAGGCTAGACCGAGAAGTATTTGGCGCGCGGGTGGTGCAGCACGATCGCGCTGGTCGATTGCTCCGGGTGCAACTGCCACTCATCCGACAGCGATACGCCGATCCGCTCGGATTTCAGCAGCCGCAACAGCCCTTCCTGATCCTCCAGCTTCGGGCAGGCCGGATAGCCGAAGGAATAGCGGCCGCCACGATAGGATTGCTGCAGCATGCGGTCCATGTCCCGATCGTCCTCGCCCGCATAGCCCAGTTCGGCGCGGATGCGCTTGTGGACGTATTCCGCCATCGCCTCCGCCATCTCCACCGACAGGCCGTGCAAATACAGATAGTCCTGGTAGCGGTTATCCTCGAACCACTCCCGCGCAATGTCGGACGCCTTCTGGCCGACCGTCACCACCTGCAGGCCGATGACATCCCGCGCATTCGGACCCGCGTCGATATCGCGCACGAAATCCGCGATGCATTCGCCATCCGGCTTCGGCTGGCGCGGCAGGTTGAAGCGGCAGACTTCCGTCACGCCATCCTCGGCGAACAGCACCAGGTCGTTGCCCTGCCCGGCGCATTTCCAGTAGCCGTAGATGGCCTGCGGCTTCAGGATCTTCTGTTCATCCGTCAGCGCCAGCATGCGCTTCAACACAGGGCGCAATTCCTGCTTGGCCCAACCCAGGAAATCCTCCAACGACCGCCCGGCCTTCCGGAAGCCCCACTGGAATTGATAAAGGCTGCGTTCGTTGATGAAGGGGATGATCGCCTTCGGCGGCGCCTCCAGAACCCGCGCTCCCCAGAAGGGCGGTACCGGAACGTCGCTTTCGGCGGCGACGCGGCCGCGGCGTTCCTGCGCATAGGCAAGGTCCACCGGCGCGAAGCCGCGCGGGTCGGCCTGGCCGAGCGTACGCTTCTCGTTCTTGGCCTTGCCAACGCGCTTGGCCTGGAGGGCGGAGAGGTAATCCTCGAAGCCGTTGCCCATCACCTTGTCCATCAGGTGCAGGCCATCGAAGGCATCCCGCGCATAGGCCACGCGCCCGCAGGCATAGGCCTTCACGCAGTCATCCTCGACATAGTTCCGAGTCAGCGCAGCGCCGCCGAGCATGACGGGAATGTCGATGCCCTGGCGGCTCATCTCCTCCAGGTTCTCGCGCATCACCACGGTGGACTTCACCAGCAGGCCGGACATGCCGATGGCATGCGCCTTGTGTTCCTTCGCGGCGGCGACGATGTCGAGCAGCGGCACCTTGATGCCGAGGTTCACCACCTTGTAGCCGTTGTTGGTCAGGATGATGTCGACCAGGTTCTTGCCGATGTCGTGCACGTCGCCCTTCACCGTGCCGAGCACGATGGTGCCCTTCTCCTGGCCCTCCACCTTCTCCATGAAGGGTTCCAAATAGGCGACGGCGGCCTTCATCGTCTCCGCCGATTGCAGCACGAAGGGCAACTGCATCTTGCCGGCGCCGAACAGCTCGCCCACCACCTTCATGCCATCCAGCAGCACGTCGTTGATGATCGACAGCGGCGTGTTGCCCTGGTCCAGCGCGACCTGCAATTCCTCGCCCAGCCCCTTGCGATCGCCATCGACGATGCGGTCCTTCAGGCGCCCCTCAACCGTCTCGGCGCGGGTCTTCTTGACGTTGTCCGCAGCCTTTCGGCCGGAGAAGATCTCCAGCACCTTCTGCAGCGGGTCATAGCCCTCCCGCCTGCGGTCGAAGATCAGATCCTCGACCACCTGCACTTCCTCCGCCGGAATCTGGTGCAGCGGCTTGATCTTGGAGACATGCACGATGGCGCCGGTCATGCCGGCCTTCACCGCATGATCCAGGAACACGCTGTTCAGCACATGCCGCGCCGCCGGGTTCAGGCCGAAGGAGATGTTGGACAGGCCGAGGATGATCTGGATGTCCGGGAACTTGTCCCGGATCATGCGGATGCCCTCCAGCGTCCACTGGCCGAGCTTGCGGTCATCCTCGTTGCCTGTGGCGATGGTGAAGGTCAGCGGATCGATCAGCAGGTCGGATTGCGCCAGGCCGTACTGGTCGCAGGCGAATTCCACCAGTCGCGTCGCGATGCGCAGCTTGTCTTCCGCCGTCTTCGCCATGCCGACCTCGTCGATGGTCAGCGCAATGACCGCGGCGCCAAACTTCTTCGCAAGCTTCAGCCGGTCATGCGCCGCCTCCTCGCCATCCTCGAAGTTGATCGAGTTGATGATCGGCTTGCCGCCATGCAGCTTCAGCGCCGCCTCGATCACCGGCGTTTCCGTCGAGTCGATGACCAGCGGCGAATTCACGCTGCTGGTGAAACGGCGGATGACCTCGTTCATCTCCTCCATCTCGTTGCGGCCGACGAAGGCGGTGCAGACATCGAGGCTGTTGGAACCCTCGGCCACCTGCTCGCGCCCGATGGTGACGCAGCCATCCCAGTCATGCGCTTCCTGCCGCTGGCGCCACAGCTTGGAGCCGTTGGCGTTACAGCGTTCGCCGATCGAGAAGTAGCTGTTCTCCTGCCGGAGCGCTGTCGCGCCATACAGGCTGGCGACCGAGGGCACCCAAATGGGCTTGCGCGCCACCGGCGCCGGGCGATGCCGCGCACCGCCCAGCTTCCGCAGCAATTCGTCCAGCGCCTGGATATGCGGCGTGGAGGTGCCGCAGCAGCCGCCGATCAGGTTCAGCCCATCCTCGACGATGAAGCGCTCCATCCAGGAGGCGAGGTCCTTCGGGCCGAGCGGGTAATGCGTCTTGCCATCCACCAGTTCCGGCAGGCCGGCATTCGGCTGCACGCTGATATAGCCGGGCCAGTTCTGTGACAGCCAGCGCACATGCTCTGCCATCTCCTGCGGACCGGTAGCGCAGTTCAGCCCGATCAGGGGCACATCCAGCGAATGCACGACGGTCGTCGCGGCCGCGATATCCGGCCCAACGAGCAAAGTGCCCGTGGTCTCCACGGTGATCTGCACCAGAATCGGGATGTCCGACTTGGCGCGCGCGCGGGCGATCTTGGCCGCATTCACGGCGGCCTTGATGAACAGCGTGTCCTGGTTCGTCTCGGTCAGCAGCGCATCAGCGCCGCCGGCGATCAGTCCCTCGCACTGCAGGATCAACGCCGCTTCCAGCGCGTCGTAGCCGATATTGCCGAGGCTCGGCAGCTTGGTGCCAGGGCCAATATCGCCAATTACCCAGCGGTGCCTGCCATCCGAGAAGCTCTCCGCCGCCTCGCGCGCAAGCTCGACGGACAGCTTGTTGATCTCGAACGCCTTGTCTTCCAGCTCGAACTCACCGAGCGTGACGGGCGATCCGCCGAAGCTGTTGGTCAGCACCATGTCGGCGCCGGCCTCATAGTAGCCGCGGTGGATTTCACGGACGAGGTCAGGTCGCGAGAGATTGAGCACCTCGGTGCAGTTCTCCTTGCCCCAGAAGTCTTTCTCGGTATCCAGCGTTAGCGCCTGGACGCGACTGCCCATGCCGCCGTCGCAGAGCAGTACCTGATCCTTGAGCGCGTCGAGAAGATGCGGGCGAGACATGCGGGGCATACCCTTCAGCGAGACGGGACAGAGACAGAAACCGGCTGGCGCTGGGCCAGCCAAAGCCGCACGGCAAGCGGGCCGTCGATGCTGCGCGCCGTCCGAAGCGCGCAGCCCGCGGCTCCGAGCCAGCCGGCCATCTGGGCGTCATCGAACCCCGGCCAGCGATGCGCATGCCGACCGAGCAGATCGGCTCGCGCATGTGGTGCGAGATCCACGATCAGCAACACGCCATCCGGCCGCAACACGCGCGCCGCCTCGGCCAGCGCGGCGGCCGGGTCCTCGGCATAGTGCAGCACCATCTGAAGTGTCACCGCATCGAAGCCAGCATCCGGCAAGGGCAGGCGATACATATCCGCCTGGCGCACGGAACAGTGGCTCAGTCCCTTCTCGGCCAGGCGAGCCCGCGCCAGCGCCAGCATATCCCGGCTCGCATCGACGCCGAGCGCGCCGGCGCAGCGGGCGGCCAGGACCTCCAGCAGCCGACCGGTGCCGCTGCCGATGTCGAGCAGCCGGTCGAGCCGATCCGGCAGGGCCTTGAGCAGCGCCGCCTCGATCTCGCTGGCCGGGAGTTCGAGCGCCCGCATCTCGTCCCAATCCGCGCCGTGGCGCTGGAAGGCATCCGAGGCAGCGCGCGCACGCTCCGCCGCCAACCGGGCGGCGGCGCGACGGTCGGCAGCCAGCAGGGGATCATCCTCGGGCAAGCGAGCCAGGATCTGACGGGCCAGATCGGCATCCGCCGGCAGTTGGAAAAAGACGTTGGCACCCTCCGGCATCCGTTCCAGCAACCCCGCCTCCACCAGCAGCTTCAAATGCCGGGAAAGCCGGGGCTGCGACTGGCCGAGGATGCCGCAGAGGTCCGAAACGCAGAATGAACCGCGCGCACAGAGCGATAGCAGACGCAGCCGCGTCGGCTCGGCGGAGGCGCGAAGCTGAGCCAGGAGATCTTCCATGCACTTGCAAATGACATAAAGATATCCTTATGTCTAGCTCATGGCTTGGTCCCTCGACGCCCGCATCCCCCTGCGCCTGCTCACTCCGCTCCAACTGGACGCGGCACTGCAAAGCGCGCCCGCTACGGCGTTGCTGGTGGAGGGTACGCCGCCCACAGGGCTGACCGCCCCGGCCGTGATCCAGCTTGGCTTCCAGCCCGGCGACGGGCGACACCGGCCTGATTGCAACTGCTGCGCCGGGCGTGGTCTGGTGGCGGAAGCGCTGGACCGGATGTTCCAGGCCCGCATCCGCGGCCAATGCGCCTGGTTCGAGCAGGTCATCGGCGTTGTGGAAAGCGACGCAGCGAAGGCCGAGGTGCTGGATGCCTTGGCGCTGGACCCTCTGGCCAAGGCTCGCTTCCGGCCTGCCTGAGGTCCCGCCCTCAGATGAACTGGGCCTCCACCTTGCCCAGACCGGAGAAGCGGGCCGCCAGCGGCACACCCGGGTCCGGCCGCTGCGGCGCAGTGAGCCCGGCCACCACCAGGACAGCGCCGGCCGGCAAGCCGCCCAGCGCGCGCGCGGCGGCCGCAGCCTCCATGAAGGCCGCCTCCAGATCGAGAAGCTCACCGCGCACACGGCTCGACGGAGCACCAAGCGCCGCCCTGACGGGGGCTGGCGGCCAAGGCCGCGGCTTGCCTACCACCAGGTAGCCGAGCAGCGCCATATCCGCGATGCAGGACGGCGCATCCGCCGGCACGCCGGAAAAGCGGGTGGCTGCCAGGTCGATTGCCGGGTGCAGACGCAGCAACTCCGGCATGCCGGTCTTCTCCGGATCCAGGGGGGCACCCAGCACCCCTACCAGGGCGGCCGTGGCAGAGGGATGACGCAGCGCCGCAAGTGCCACGGTTGCCGCCGCCGGCAGGAACCGCCCCTCCAGCATCGGGCCGGCCAAGCGCGGCCCGGGCTGCCGGTGCAGGATGCGGACGCCGCAGGCGACATGCCCGGTCTGCTCCAGCATGGCCGCCGCGATCTCCGCACCTTCCAGCGCATCGACGGGCGCCAGCTCCGGCGGGAACGGCGCCAGCGGATTGCCCGATTCCAGCGCCTCGACCAGCCACCTTGCCGCAATCTCCGCGCGGCCTTCGGCCTCACTCATTCGGGTCTCAATTCAGTGGTGGGAGGTCAGGCAGCTCGGGCACTACGAATCCACCCTCAGGAATGGACATCAGATCCTGCACCGGGCCGGTCTGCACATGGTCGTAGAGGTAGGACGGCAGCCAGGTTGCGATCCCTGGAAAGATGTAAAGCAGCGTCATGCCGACGATGACGATGCCAACGAAGGGCAGGCAGCCGGCGAAGATCTCCGTCAGTCGAACCTGGGGCGGCGCAACGCCCTTTAGGTAGTAGGCCGCCATCGCAACGGGCGGCGTCATGAACGACGTCTGCAGGTTCAGCGCGACCAGCACGCCGAAGAAAATCGGGTCGACACCGAAGGTATCCAGCAGCGGCAGGAAGATCGGCACGAAGATCAGCACGATCTCAGACCACTCCAGGGGCCAGCCCAGCAGGAAGATGATGATCTGCGTGACGATCAGGAAGGTGACCGTGTTCAGGCTCAACTGCTCGACGAACAGGTTCTCGATGACGTGGTGGCCGCCGAGATAGCCGAAGATGGAGGTGAAGATGTAGGCGCCCACGAACAGCCAGCAGACCATCGCGGTGGTGCGCGCCGTCAGAAACACGCTTTCCCGAAGCCGCTGGAAGCTGAGCGCCCGGTACAGCAGCGCCAGCAGGATCGAGCCGAGCGCCCCCATCGCCGCGGCTTCGGAGGGCGTGGCCAGGCCGAACAGGATGGCACCGAGGACCGACCCGATCAGCGCAGCAAGCGGCACGAAGGAGGTCACCAGCGCCAGAAGGACCGTACCAACCGGAACGTTGCGCTCCTCAGGCGGCAAGCGCGGGGCCATGTTGGGTCGCAGCGTCGCGACAGCCAGCACATACAGCATGTAAAGCAAAGCAAGCCCGAGCCCCGGGAAGAAGGCGGCGGCATAGAGCCGCGCCACTGAAGTCCCGGCCGTTGCGCCGTACAGGATCAGCATGATCGAAGGCGGGATCAGGATGCCAAGGCACCCCCCCGCACAGGTCACACCAGCCGCGAGCCGCGGATCGTAGCCAGCACGGAGCATGGCGGGAAAGGCGAGCAAGCCCATCAGGGTGACAACGGCACCGACAATGCCGGTGGCGGTTGCGAACAGGGCGCAGGTCGCGAGCGTTGCAATGGCCAATGCGCCGGGCAATCCGCCGGATGCCATCTGCAGCGCTTTGAACAAGCGATCGAGGATGTTCGCCCTCTCGATCACGTAGCCCATGAAGATGAATAGGGGCACCGAAATCAGCACGTCATTCGCCATGACGGCATAGGTGCGCTGCACCAGCAGGTCGAAGACCCGCATTTCCATGGCGAGGTATCCGAAGCCGATACCCATCGCCATCAGGGTGAAGGCAACGGGGAAGCCAAGGAGAATGATAAAAATGAAACTGCCCAGCATCACCATGCCGAGGACCGGGTCGCTCATGCTGTCTCCCTCAACCGGTCGGCTTCGTATTTCTGCCGCGCGACTTCCAGCGCCAGAACCTCCATCTCCTCGACATCATTCAGCTTCTGCGGCCACGCCCCTTCACGCAGGCAGATCACGCAGCGCGCGATCTCGGCGAAGCCCTGAATCAGCACCACGACAGCGGCAAAGCTGATGACGAATTTGAAGGGCCATACCAGCGGCCCATCGGGGCTGATCGAGGATTGCTCGTTCTGCGCGAGAGACAGCAGGAAGAAGTCCCAGCCATAAATGATCATGCCGATCATCGCGGGCAGGAAGAACAGGATGTAAAGTGTCAGGTCGAGCCCGGCCTGTCCCCTGGGCGGCGCCAGACGGTAGGCAAAATCCGCGCGGACATGGCCGCCTCGGGACAGAGTGTAGGCCCCCGCCATCATGAACAGGGTACCGTACAGCATATAGGAGACGTCAAACGCCCAGCTGGTCGGCGCCCGAAAGAGATATCGTGCAAAGACCTCGTAGCAGATGGCCAGGGTCAGCGCGAGAATCAGCCAAGCGAACAGCTTGCCGATGAAGGCGCTGAACCGGTCCACCGCGAGCAGAATAGCTTGCACCGAGCGCCTCCCTCAAATCTGGACCCGATCAAGAAAGACCCGCCCTCACGGCAAGGGCGGGTCTGGCCAGCACGAAAAGCGCTGGATCAGTTCTGGCGTGCGAAGAAGTGGGTGAAGGAGATCGCAGCCGGCGCCTGATAGCGCAGGTAGAAATTCCCCACTCGCCGGCACCAGGCCCGCTGGCTGTCCGTCACCTTCTTGAAGAACGGGTCGCTTTCCAGGTTGGAGATCACCTGGTCCCAGGCGCGGAGCTGAGCGTCCAGGATCGGCCGCGGCGTTGGGCGCACCTGCACACCCTGGGTCTGCGTCATCTCGATCAGGTCGCGCGAGTACCGATCCTGCTGCTTCCAGGACATATCCGAAGATGCAGCCTCGGAGGCGTGGCGGATGATCGCCTGCACCTCGGCCGGCAGGCCTTCATAGCGCGGCCGGTTGAACAGGATCTCAAAGGTCTCGGTATTCTGGTGGAAGCTCTGGATCATGTAGTTCTTGGCGACGTCGGGGAAGCCGAGGATCCGGTCCGAGGAGGGGTTGTTGAATTCCGCGCCGTCGATCACCCCGCGCTCCAGCGCCGGCACGATCTCGCCACCCGGCAGCGCGGTGACGGCGGCGCCCATGGCGTTGAACAGATCCGTAGCGAGGCCGACCGTGCGATAGCGCAGGCCACGAAGCTGGTCGACGCTGGTGATCGGGTTCTTGAACCACCCAAGCGGCTGGGTCGGCATCGGCCCGGTCTGGAAGCCGACCACATTGACCCGCAGGATGTCGCGGGTCAGCTCGTTGTACAGCGCCTCACCGCCGCCGTAGTAGAACCAGCCGAGATATTCATGCGCATTGCCGAACCAGGCCGGCGGGGTGCCGAACAGGCTGAAGGCCTTATTCTTGCCGAACCAATAGGCCGAGACGCCGTGTCCGCCATCCAGCGTCCCGGCGGAGACCGCGTCGAGAAGCTGGAATGCGCCAACCACGGCACCGGCCGGCAGCAATTCCAGCCGCACGCGTCCGCCTGCCATGGCGTTGACGCGGGTGACAAAATCATTGGCGAATTCGTGGAATATATCGCGCTGCGGCCAGGTAGACTGGAATCGCAGATTGACGGTCTGTGCGCGGCTGACATTCGGATTAGCCAATACGGCCGTGCCAGCGGCACCAACCGCGGCGGCCTTGAGCAGGCCACGACGGCCAGCCCCATGCGAGGTGCTCTCGTTCATGTTTCTCTCCCGACCTGCCGCCTGTCCGATTCGGACCTTCAACGGCGTGCTTCCCAGACGTCAATAGGCAACGGCAGGCTGCCACGCAACGGCTAGCTTTGGGAGGGGTATACCGTCTATTATTTTGTGACAAAGGCCTTTTCGACCACGTAGGTTGCCGGCCGGTTATTGGCGCCCTCCGTGAAGCCGCGCACCTCCAGAATCGCCCGCATATCCGCGTTCATAGCCTCGCTGCCGCACAGCATGGCCCGGTCCCGATCGGGGGAAAGTGCCGGGAGGCCAAGATCGGCGCAGAGGCGGCCGGTTTCCACCAGCGTCGTCGGCCGGCCCTGGTTGCGGAATGGCTCGCGTGTGACGCTAGGGTAATAGACCAGCTTGCCGCGTACCAATTCGCCCAGCAATTCATGCTCGGGCAGATCCTTGGCGAGCAGGTCGTGGTAGGCGAGTTCCGCGACCTCCCGAACCGCATGAACCACCACCACGCGGTCGAAGCGGTCGAAGGTCTCCGGCTCCCGCACCAGGCTCAGGAAGGGGGCGAGGCCGGTGCCCGTGGCGAACAGCCATAGGGTGCCGCCCGGAAGCAGGTTGTCGGTCACCAGGGTACCCGTCGCCTTCCGTCCGATCAGCACGCCGTCGCCCGGCACGATGTGCTGGAGGCGTGATGTCAGGGGACCGTCCTGCACCTTGATGGACAGGAACTCCAGATGCTCCTCCCACGGCGCGCTGACGACGGAATAGGCGCGCACCAGGGGTTTGCCCTCAACCATCAGGCCGATCATGGCGAACTGGCCGGCGACGAACCGGAAATGCGGATCGCGCGTGCAGGTGAAGGAAAACAGGCGGTCCGTCCAATGATGGACCGTTAGGACCCGCTCCAGGAAAAACCCGGGCGGAGCGGCCATGATGGCCGGCGGAGCGCTGGGGGAGGACATGGCGCCCGTATGCGACAAAGTCGGTTCTGCTGCAATGCGAATGGCGCGCCACCCCGGCTGGCTGAACGCGCAGGCCTGCGGCATGGTAGCGCTCCAGACTGCTGCCGAGGCCCCCTTTCGCATGACCCAGCCGCCACTCGGTGCGCCCGTTGACGCGACACCCCGCCCCCTGCCTGCGCGCGTACCGCATCGCGGGCAGTCCGTGACCCTGGAGCCGCTGGCCGTGCGGCACGCCGCCGAACTGTGGGATGCGTCCCAGGCTGATGCCAGCGGTGAGAGCTGGGCCTATCTGGGCTATGGCCCCTTTGCCGATTCCGCCGCCATGCAGCGCCATGTTGCCAGCTTCGCCACACAGCACGATCCCATGGCCTGGGCGATCCGCCCCCACAGCAGCGGCGCCGTGGCCGGCTGGCTGACCCTCATGGAAATCCAGCCCACCAATGCGGCCATTGAGCTTGGCCACATCTGGTTCTCCCCCCGGCTGCAACGCACCAGGGCCGCGACGGAGGCGATGTTCCTGTTGATGCGTCATGCCATGGACGATCTTGGCTACCGACGCCTCGTCTGGAAGTGCAACGCCCTCAACGCCCCATCCCGCCGCGCCGCGGCGCGCCTCGGCTTTGTTTATGAGGGCGATCTGCGCGCCCACATGGTCGTCAAGGGCCGGCGGCGTGACACCAGCTTCTACTCGATCCTGTCCGACGAATGGCCTGAACGCCGGGACCGAATCGCGATCTGGCTGGACGACGGCAACTGGGACCATCAGGCACACCCGCGCCGGTCCTTGAGCCAGGCACCGCTCGCAGGCGCGGGCCGCGATTAAGGACGCTCGGGCGCGTCGAGCGCATCGCCGCCGTCCACCGGTTGTATTACAGTGCAATCCATCGCAGGGTCTTTTCCGGTTCGGAATGGCAACAGGGGCATCGCCGTGCCGCGTGTTTTTGAAGATTGCGTCGGGGCTTTTGTGCCGGGTGCGCGGGTGGAGTTGGCCGGCGCCGCGTCAGGCCCCCTCGCGGAGCTCGACTTCGCGGTCAAGGACCTGTTCGACGTGGCTGGTGCCACGACAGGCTATGGCAACCCCGACTGGGCACGAACCCACGCACCTGCCGCAGCAACCGCACCGGTCATCATGTCGCTGCTCCAGGCCGGCGCGTCGTTGCGCGGCAAGACCAAGACCGTGGAACTTGCCTATGGTCTCACCGGCGAGAACGTCTGGTACGGTACGCCGGTCAATCCGGTCGTACCAGATCGTTTCCCAGGCGGTTCCTCCTGCGGCTCGGCATCCGCCGTAGCCGCAGGCCTGGTGGATTTTGCGCTTGGTACCGACACCGGCGGCTCCGTGCGGATACCGGCCAGCTATTGCGGCATTTTCGGCATCCGCCCCTCCTGGGGCGCCGTTAACCTGACCTCTGCCTGCCCGCTGGGGCCAAGCTTTGATACCGCAGGCTGGTTCGCAAGCCGCGCCTCGGTCCTGCGACGCGTGGGCGATGTAGTCTTGCCGCCAGGTGGAGAGGGCGCTCTGGGTCCGCTGATCAAGGTTCAAGAAGCCTGGGTCAACGCCGTGCCACACACGGCTACCGCATTGGTCGGCGCAATCGCGAAAATGGAGCGCGTTCTTGGCCCCTGCCTTTCCGTCCATCTCGCGCCGGAGGGCCTGACCCAGCTTTTCGAGAATTTTCGGGCTGCCCAGGCCGAGGAAGCATGGGCAAGTCTTGGTTCCTGGATAGAGGCGATCCGCCCCAATTTCGGCCCGGGCGTCGGCGAGCGTTTTGCGGCCGCCAAGGCAACGGACCCGGCGGTAGCCGCAGAGGCGCGCGCGTTCCGGGGCCTGTTCCGGCAGCGTGTGCAAGCGCTGCTTGCTGGTGGCGCCGTGCTTGTCTACCCGACTTCCCCAGTACCGGCGCCCCGCCTGGATGTGGGAACAGAGGCGCAGCAGGCGGTACGGGAGCGCACCATGGGCGTGACAGCAATTGCGGGCCTTGCCGGCCTTTGCGAGGTATCCATTCCGGCTGCACGAGTTGATGGCGCGCCAGTGGGTCTCTCGCTGGCCGCAGCGCCGGGACGAGACCGTGCCCTGCTGGCGGTTGCGGAGCGGGTTGCTGCCGAGCTGCGCCTCCAGGTCTGAGCCCGCCAAGCTTGCCCCCCAGCTCCGGTCAGCTTATCGCTGAACCCTCGCGCCGCCTCCGGGACCCTTGCCGATGCTGATTCGTGACGCAGTTGCGGCCGATCTTCCGGCCATCACCGCGATATATGCCCATCATGTCAAAGTCGGTACCGGCACCTTCGAGGAAGAACCGCCAACCCAGGAGGAAATGGCGCATCGCATTGCGAGAGTGCAGAATGCGAGCTGGACATGGCTGGTCGCAGAGCAGGACGGCTTGGTCATAGGCTATGCCTATTTCAATCAGTTCAGGGACCGCACGGCCTACCGTTTCTGCGCCGAAAATTCGATCTATGTCCGAGATGACGTGCGCGGCCAGGGGGTCGGCAAGGCGCTGGTCGAGGTCCTGCTGCGCCGCGCCACAGATTGTGGCTTCCGACAAATGCTGGCGGTGATTGGCGATTCAGAAAATGTCGGGTCTATCGGCCTGCATGTTTCGCTTGGCTTCCGCCAGGCAGGTGTTCTCAAGGCTGCTGGGCTAAAATTTGGCCGATGGGTGGATGTGGTATTCATGCAGCGGGCACTTGGCGAAGGTGATCGTACATCGCCTCTTTGAGCGCCGATCAATACGCTACACATCCGGTCCTGCCCGCGACGCCCACCTGCCACTGTCACGAGGTAGGCCTGATCTAAGCCTGCTCGGGGGCTTCCCCGCGCCAAGCTTGCAGTTTGCGGTAGATGGTCGAGGGGTTGATCCCGAGCAACGCCGCGGCTCGCGGCACGTCCTGTGCCACCCGGTCGAGTGCGGCGCGAATATGCCGCTTCTCGACCTCCGCCAGCGTCTCGAATGCCTGGACGATCTGCGGGGGCGGCCAGCGGACGGGCTGATAGGGTTGCAACATCGCCGTGGGCTGCGGCGCCATGAGGGTGAGTGGCGAAGCTGACGCGATCGGCGGCGGGACCAGCGGCGCCTCTGCCTCAGCTAGTGGGGCGCCAACGAGATCCTGTACGGCGGCAGCCTGCCCCGTCGCACCTCGCAGCAACATCGGGGGCAACATGGGCAATTCCACCCGATCGCCATCGTGCAGCACAGTTATGTTTCGAACGACGTTCTGCAATTGCCGCACATTGCCGGGCCACGGATAGGCGCCGAGGACCTGTTCGACCTCCGACGCCAGGCCGCGCAGGCGCTTACCTTCTTCACGCGCGAAGGCGGCCAGAAAATGCCGCGCGATCAGCAGGCTGTCCCCCCCACGCTCCCGCAGCGGCGGAAGATGCAGCGGCACCACATAAAGCCTGTAGTACAGGTCTTCGCGAAAACGCCCGGTCTCAACCTCGACCCACGGGTCACGGTTGGTCGCGGACACAATCCGGACATCCACTTTCTCGGAGCGGGAGGCGCCAACCGGCTGGAAGGTGCCGGTTTGCACAAATCGCAAGAGCTTCACCTGCATCTCAATCGGCATCTCGCCAATCTCATCCAGGAACAAGGTGCCGCCGTCGGCGAGTTTCGCCGCGCCGGCGCGGCTATCGGTGGCGCCGGTGAAGGCGCCCTTCACGTGGCCAAATATTTCCGATTCCAAAAGGTCTCGCGGAATGGCACCGCAGTTCAGGGTAATGAAGGCCCTGTCCTTGCGGGGGCTTGCCCGGTGCACCGCTTCGGCCGCAAGTTCCTTGCCGGTGCCGCTTTCTCCAGTGATGAAAACGCTGGCTTTACTTGCCGCAACGCTCTCGATCGTCCGGTAGACGGCCTGCATGGGGGCCGAGGCACCAATGAAGCCGAAGAAGCGGTCGCGCCCAAGTTGTGCCCTCGCCTCCCGCAGTTCGGTCGCCAGCGCGCGCTTCTCCAAGGCGTTCTGCAGGGTCACCGTCAGGCGCGCCTTGGCGTAGGGCTTGACGATGAAGTCGACAGCACCTTCGCGCATCGCCTCCACCGCGTGGTTCACGCTGCCATGCGCCGTGACGACGATGATGGCTGCCTCCAACCCCTCGGCACGCAGCCGGCGCATGGCCTCAAAGCCAGAAAAATCCGGCAGTTCCAGGTCCATCAGGATGGCATCGGGACACCAGGCCTGCGCGATCTGAATGGCCTGCGCGCCTGTCTCTGCCACCCGGGTATCGAGGCCGAGTGTCCGCAACAAAGCGCCAGCGACTTCCGCCTGCGTCGGGGTGTCCTCGACGATTAAGATCCGCGCCGCGGCGACAGCGGCCATGCGGCGCTAGCTCGACCCGGGCGGGTGCTCCGCCAATGCAGACAATTCGGCCAGTGCCTGTGCTGCTTCCTGCCTGACCTGAAGCGCGAGTACGCCCGGATCAGCCGTGTTGCGATGATCCATGGCAATTCGCGCGACCTGCTCCAGACGCCGGGCGCCCACGGCAGCGGCCGCGCCGGCAAGGCTGTGTGCAGACCGGCGGTACCCGTCCTCATCGCCCGTAGCGACGGCCGCTTCCAGAAGCCGCGCCAAACGGCCAAGGTCATCCTCGAAGGTGCGCAGGATGCGAACGAAATCCTCGCGCGGCAAATCCGACGCGAGCTGTCCAGCGATCTCCGGGTCGATTGCGTTCACGCTTCACCTTTCGCATCGTACGGGTACGCGGTCAACGCATGCCGCATGTTGAAGTTATAGAGACGTCGCGCCCTTACAGCACCCGCTGATCCAGGGGCCGAATGCCGAACAGATCCCGCGCCGCGGCGCGCGCCATCTTACTGCTCGGCTGCCGGGCGAAGGCCGAGAGCCGAAGCATCGCGGCCTGGACACGAAGGCCGGCCAGCGCGGCGCTATCAGCTTCCAGCGTCAGATGGCTGGTTCTGCAACGCTGCACGGCATCCTCATCCAGCCGGCTGACCGGTAGGGCATAAGCCTCCGCCACCCGGCGGCGCGCAACGCGCCGCGCCTGACCTTCCGAACACTCCGGATCCACCGCACGCACCAGGCGATCCGCCATGCTGCGTGGCAGGCAGCCGACCGGTGCACAGGCCGCGAGATGCAACCAAAGATCCCAGTCCTCAGCACGCGGCAACTGCTCGTTGAAGCCGCCGACCGCACGCAGCAAGGCGGTGCGCGCCATGACGGTTGATGTCGCCACCACCGGTTCGGCATAGATGGTGACCTGGGCGTCCCGATCGAGAATGAAGGCCTCACGCCGCATGCTGTGGCGTGCGGCAAAGGCCTTGCAGCGGCCGAAACCCGTGGCGAGTTCGGCACCGTCCTCGGCAAATCGGCGATGATCGGTGAATGAAAAGCCGGCATCGGGGTGGAGCCTGTGCAGTTCCATCTGCGCGGCCATCTTGCCACGGCGCCATCTGTCATCGGCATCGAGAAAGGCGACGAGGGGTGCCTGCGCTGCCGCAAGACCCAAATTGCGCGCCGCCGCGGGCCCGGTGCCGGTCGTTGCCAGCGGGCGTACCCGCCGATCAGTGGCCGCGATGCCGCGGAGGTAGTCGCTCGTCCCATCCTGGGATCCGTCATCAACGACCAGGATTTCAATTGCATCTGAAGCGCCAAGCGAGGCAATCGCACCCGGCAGCCAGCGCAAGGCGTTGCGGGCGGGGATTACGACACTGAGCCTGGGCTGGGGGTGCACGACGGACCTCTCGATTTGCATCGGGCGACCAGGGAGGGATCGCCATGAGGTCTTCACTGCATGTGGCGTACCGGCATCCTGCGTCGCATTTTGCGAATCAGGCTACCCCCTCGGTCAGCGGGCGCCGTATCGCAGCAGCATCGCGCGAAGGGGGTCTGAACCGGGGTTATGCGCCTCCATCGCCACCACGATCTGCCGCGCGGCATGCTCGCGTCCGTAATAGGCACGAGCGGAATTCGGCCGGTAGGACAAGACCGACCCCGACAGCGAGACTCCCGCAAACAGGCCCCGCGACTTGGCAATCGCCACGATGTCCGCGCCCGCCGCCGCCGTGGTGCTGCCCTGGATCCCACCGCCAATAGTTGCAAATGCGAGTGAGGCGTCCGCGCCGATCTTGAACTGGCTGTCCATGATCGCCTGCAGCCCGCGATCGGTCATGATCATCATGGCCACCATGGCATCCTGCACACCAATCTGCAGGCCGATGCTGCCTGACCCCAGGCCATAGAAGGCGGGCGATGACCAGGACCCAGCGCCATCCCGGCCGACCAGTACGCAGGACCCGCCTTCCCCGCCCAGGATAAAGCCCGCGCGAAAGACCCGCGGGCAGACCATCACCGCCCGCGCCCTCTGCAGGAAGCCGATCGCGTCGGCGGTCATATCGCCGGTGCTCATCAATTCCTGCACCGCAAGCGTCGCGCGGTCGACCAGCGCCTGTTCTTCCTGCTGTGCGACGGCCGGCAGCGACACCACCGGCAGGGAGAACAGCAGCCCGATGGCAAGCATCATCCCACGGAACATGAAAAGCCCCCCGCAACCCTATGTCAGGGAACACTCTACATGCCTGCGACTCGGGTGTCCAAGGCGAAGAGATAGGGTGCCGACGCCCTACTCCGTGGCTGGCAAGGTGAACGGCTCTTCATTCACCGCCGCGACGCGCCAATCCATGCCGTGCCGCTCCAACCGGGTCATGGACAAGTTCCGCACTGAAAAGATCAACGCCTGGTGCGGGCTCAGCCCCATCGCCTGCGCGACGGCCGCGCGGATCGAGCCGCCATGTGCGACAATCACGATGTCGCGGCCGGGTGTGTCTTGTACCAGCCGATCCAGCACCGCCGAAACCCGCACGACCACTTCAGCAAAGGACTCGCCGCCCGGCGGCTTCTCCTCCGCGGCATGAGGCCAGAAGGGGTGTGCCGGGTGGCGGATCAGTTCGGCAAAGCGTTCATGAGACACGCCCTGCCAATCGCCAAGATGCTGTTCCGCCAGATCCGGCTCCACCTCCAGCGGCGCCGGCGCGTAGCCCGCGGCGAAAATCGCGGCCGCGGTTGCCCGGGTGCGGGAGAGTGGGGTTACAACCCAGCGCGCCCCCTGCGGTAGCCGTGCCGCCAGCCAACGGTAGGAGGCCGCTTCCTGCTGCAAGGCGAGCTCGCACAGGGCAACATCCATGCTGCCATAAACGACGGCGCGGGCCGATGGCTCAACCAGCGCGTGACGGACGAGAAACAACCGGGTGATCTGCACAGGCTCGATCTAGCCGGACCGTCGGCGCTCCACCAGGGTGCCCTGGAAAACGCGGATCCCCACCTCCCACCCCCACGCGATGGCGGCGGGCCGGTCAACGCCGACGAGTACCACCTGCTCTGGCCGCAGCAAGGCACGATTAAGGCACGCCGGTTGCGCCACGGGCAGATCGGCCGACCAGCGCAACCGCAGGAGGTCCAGCCCCAGATTCTCTGGCGGCAGAACCGCAAGCAACTCAGGCTGCGCATCATCCAGCGCTGTCCGGTAGCCGCGGTCTCTCGCCGTATCTCGCGCAACAAGAAAGCCGGCCGGATCTGCCAGGATATCCGACGGGCGGAAGGCCAGGGTTATGTCCTGCCGACGCCCGGCTGGCAGACTTCTGTCAAATCGCTGGAATGCCGGAGTCGCAAGCGTCGCCGGCACCACCGCCAAGCCGACGCGGCGCCAAGCAAGTTGCACCGCCGGCCGGCCGATCTCTGCCAGCATCCGCGACTCCGCCACGCGCGTCAGGCGCCGTTGGAGGGCAGAACAGCTTCCGATATCTACACCGGGCAGCACGGCCTCCGCCAGGCTGCCCCAGGCAAGGCGCCGGTCTTCCCACAGGGCTTCCGCAGGCTCCCCCTCGGGATCAAGCCGGCAGACGCCCTGCGCGATCGTCATCGCTTCCAGGTCCGCCTGCGCCAGCGCCCGCTCAGCCATGGCCAGGTCGAAGCTGTTGATGGGAGTGGCATCTGCCGCACATTCGGGTGGATCGTCGAGCTGCCCCATGCCCAGGCTTTCGGCAGTGATTGCCAGCAATTGCGCGGCCCCGCCCGGCAATCGCATGGCCTGCACGGCTTCCCCAGCCGCGGCGTCCAGTGTCCGCAGCAGTGCAAGGCGGGCCGTCTCCAGCACCAACCCCGGCGGCGCGGCAACCGCCACAACATCCCCGTTCGGCAGGTCAAAGACACGGGTTCGCGCCGCAGCGAGGACAGGCTCCAGCGCATCCCGCAGCAGCCGCTGGTGATGTGGCCGGCGCGCCGCGGGTCCGAGGCCCGACATGCGAAGATGCAAGACCTCCCGTACCGCGTTTGCGGCGACGCTCTCGCGGACCAGCGTTGCCAGTTCGGCGGCGGCGCGGACACCACCCGGGCGCCGGTCGCCGTCGATTTCGCTTTTCATGCGGCCGGGCGCGCAGGCGCAGCTGCGTTTCGGCTATTGGCTGCGCTCAGCACCGCCGGCAGCGACGTCTGCAAGCCGGGTCCTCCCTCCACCGCCGGACCTTCCAGCAGGCGCAGCCCCATGTGCCTCGCCCAGTCGAGGGACATCTCGTCACACACCCCGGCAAGAATAAGACGCTCGGGGTCGGCCCGGCGCAGGGCCGCCATGGCGGAGGGCGCAGCAAGCGCAGTGGACCAGCTAATGCGTAGCCAATCGGCCGGCAGCGCTTCGATCGCCAGAAGGCGTAGCGAAGCGGCGTCCAGCCCCTCAATTTCCAGGGCCCACCCTTGCAGGGCAAGGCTTTCCCGGCGGGCCCGCAGGGCGGCCGGGTTGGCGGCCATCTCCAACCCCAGCGTCGCCACGAGCGCACCGCGCCCGCCTCCGCCGCCACCGTCACCGCGCCCTCTCAAGGGCGCCGGCGGGACCGGCAGGTGGAGCGGTCCGGGCAATGAGTTGCCCATCAGACCCCGCCGCTGAGCCGGATCACCGACAGCGATCAGCAGCCTGGCGGCCAATGTCCGCGTCGCGTGGTCAAGCAGATCCGTATCGGCACCGAGACCACCGAGCAGGCCTGCCAATGGCTGGCGCGCAATCGAGAGGCGGAGGAAGGCGGGCCGGGCCGGGCCGCCTGAGAGATCCAGGCGCATCCCGACAACCCTTCGCACCACCCGCTCGAGCGGCAGGGCGCGCAGCCAGGCGTCGAGGCCGGCGAGGGCCGGGCCAGTGCCATCCGGGCCCGGTGCCCCGGCCTCTGCCGCGGCAGCATAGGCCTGTAGCGCCTCAGCATCGCTCTCAAGCGACCAAAGTCCGGTAACCTGGCTGCCAATCAGCCGGTCGAGCAAACCGCGCAGCCGCACAGCCCTGCCCATCTCCGCCCCGATCAGCAGCAACTCCTCGTTCAGTCCATCCAGCACCACCCCGCCTGCAGCCAGCGCGCCTTCCTGCAACAGGGCGCGGGCAACACGACGCCTGTGAGGCGGCATCGCCGGAACGCGCAGCGCCACCCGACCCATCGGGTGGCGAAGCGCCTCTCGTACGACGGCGAGCAGAGGTGTCTGGAAGGCGGCGGCTCCGGCCGCAACGGCTGAACTTGAACCTTCAGGCATGTATGTGAGACCGCGAGGATCCGGATGGCGGCGGCGCCCCCGACGCGGCTACACTCCACTCACAATGGCTTCCAGACAATTAAGCAGCAAACCCTCCGACACGCATGCTAAGGCGCCGGCCTCGCTTCCCGCAGGCCAGCGCGTTTACGCGATCGGCGATACTCACGGCTGCGCGGCGCGCTTGACCAGCCTGCACGACAAGATCATCGCTGACCTCGCGACGCACCCCGTCGCCCGGCCCCTGCTGGTGCATCTCGGCGATTATGTCGATCGCGGCCCCGACAGTGCCGGCGTGCTGGCCCGGCTGGCAAAGCCGATACCGGGCCTGCCCATGGTGAACCTCATGGGCAACCATGACCGCATGATGCTGGACGCATTGGCGCGGGATGCGGCGGCGGAGGCCGTCTCGCTCTGGTTGGGCAATGGCGCCGGTCCCACGCTTGAAAGCTACGGTGCATCCGCTCGCCAGCCGGAAAGCTGGACGCGGGTTCCGGACGCCGACCTGCAATGGCTGAGCGCCTTGCCAGACCGCTTCGCCACGGGTGGCTACCTGTTCGTGCATGCTGGCATCCGGCCCGACCGCGGGCTCGAGGAACAGGATGAGACGGATCTGCTCTGGATTCGCGAGCCCTTCCTATCTTGGCGCGAGTCGCTGCCGGCGGTTATCGTGCATGGGCATACGCCGGCACCCGCCCCGGAGATCAGACCACACCGCATCGGCCTCGACACCGGCGCGGTCATGGGCGGGGACCTGACCTGCGGCGTCTTCGAGGCCGACGAGGTCCGTTTCCTGCGTGCCTGACCGAACATCCCATCGCGTGGCTTTCAGCATGCAGGCAGCCAGCGTGCCTTGCACCGAATGCGGCGATTGCGCTACGCCAGCATGATGCAAGGCCCAGCGCCCGCCGACCTACCCACGCCAGAAATTCCGGTCGGCGAACTGACCGAGGCCGTGCGCCTTCTCAAGCGCGCGTCAGTCCTCGTCGTCGGTGACGCCATGCTGGACCGCTATGTTTACGGTCAGGTCGAAAGGGTCAGCCCGGAAGCCCCGGTGGCGGTCCTTGCGGTGGAGCGAGAGGTCGCGATGCCGGGCGGGGCGGGCAATGTGGTCCGCAATTTGACGGCGCTCGGCGCCGCCGTCGCCTTCGTATCAGTCGTGGGCGATGATCAGGCAGGCAGCGACCTGACCGGCCTCATTGGTGGCCAGCCGAATGTGGAGCCCTGGCTTCTGGTGCAGGGCGGGCGCGCCACAACGACCAAGACACGGTTCATTGCCGCCGGCCAGCAATTGCTGCGCGCTGATCACGAAATGCCCGGCCCGATCCATCCCCGGCTGGCAGAGCGCCTGGTGCGCATTGCCGCCGATGCCGTGGCCGCGACCACGGTGATGGTGCTGTCCGATTACAACAAGGGTGTGCTTTCCGGCGATACGGCCCAGCGCCTTATCACCGCCGCCCGCGGTGCTGGGCGACGTGTGGTGGTGGACCCCAAGGGCATCGATTATGCGCGCTATGCCGGCGCTGATCTCATCACGCCCAACCGGGCCGAGCTGAAGCTGGCGACCGGCATGCCGGTGGACACGGAAGCCGCCCTGGTGGCCGCGGCCGAGCGGTTGCGGGCGGATCATGGCTTCGGAGCCGTACTGGTGACCCGCAGCGAGGACGGTATGACGTTGGTGGCCGCCGAAGGAGTTCGCCACTTCCCCGCGGAAGCCCCCGAGGTGCACGACGTCTCCGGCGCCGGAGATACGGTGGTGGCCATCGTGGCGGCCGGCTTGGCGGCCGGTCTTTCCGCGCCCATTTCCGCGCGGCTGGCGAACATCGGGGCAGGCATCGTCGTCGGCAAGGTCGGCACAGCCGTGGCGCGAGAGAGCGACCTGCTGGAGGCGCTGACGCCGGAACGGGGTGCCCTGCGCAAGGTTGTCTCCCGCGCCCAGGCACAGGAGCAGGTGGAGCGCTGGCGTCGGCGTGGCTGGCGTATCGGCTTCACCAATGGCTGCTTCGACTTGCTGCACCCCGGCCATGTCCACCTGTTGGAACAGGCGCGGTCCTGGTGCGACCGGCTTGTGGTTGGGCTGAATGCAGATTCCAGCGTGAAGCGCCTGAAAGGCGAAAGCCGGCCGATCCAGGGCGAGGCAGCCCGCGCGGCCGTGCTTGCCTCTTTGGCCTCGGTTGATCTGGTTTCGGTCTTCGAGGAGGACACGCCCCTCGAGTTGCTGCGACTGCTGCGGCCAGAAATTCTGGTTAAGGGCGCTGACTACACGGTTGATAAGGTGGTGGGCGCCGATCTTGTGAACGATTGGGGCGGGCAGGTGCGCCTGGCAGCCCTTCTGCCGGGCCAGAGCACAACGGCCACCGTCGCCCGCATTCGCGGCTGATCTACTCCACCCGTAGGGCTGACCGGATCTCGGACTGACCGGCCGGGTCCTGGACTGCCGCGAGGCGGCCCGCCGCCACCACGGCATAGCGGTGCAGCAGGGCGCGTCGCCGCGCAGGTGCCAGGGGATGTGTCGGTGCTTCTCGAACCAGGGAGGCATCCGGGCCATCCGCCACCATCAAGCCGACCTCCGGGGGCAGCAGGGCCTCAGGGAAATCGAGATCGACGGCGAAATACAGCCGGTCACAGAATGCCCGGTACTCCGGCCACTTGGCGTCGCTGAGGAAATCCCGCGCGCAGGACTTTACCTCCACGACCGCAAAGCCCCCATCGGGCAGTAGCGCCAGGATATCGACACGCCGCCCATTCGGCAGCGGCACCTCCCGCAGCGGCGCCCAACCGCGCTGGGCACAGAAGCGGGCTGCAGCGCGACACACGGAAAGGGTCCGTTCGGGAGGAGTGGGAGCCAAGGGCTGCGACATACCGCCAAGTTCGCTTTATGTTCATTGAACGGTCAACTGTATTGCACATTGCGGAACCAATCGCGTCGCCGCGCGTGTAGGAATTATGGTCGCCACACGCTTTGCAGTCGCTGTGCATATCCTCCTGTTGCTGGCCACTGCGCCAGGCGGCCAGCTTACGAGCGGGCGCTTGGCGGAAAGCGTCGGCACCAACCCGGTGGTGATTCGTCGCCTCGCAGGTCAGTTGGCCAGGGCCGGACTCATTCGCATCCGCCGCGGGCCTGGCGGTGCGGAGCTGGCAAAGGCGGCCGACAGCATCACCCTCGGCCAAGTCTGGCAGGCCATGCGCCGCAAGGGCCTGCCGCTGCTGCCCGTTCATCGCGGCCCTGCCCGCGCAGAGACCAGCCCGGCGCCAGCCATCCCTGGCCTGCTGCGCCGCGCCTTCGACTCGGCGGAGGCGGCAATGGAGGCGGACCTGGCAGCGACCACCCTTGAAGATCTGTGCCAGCAGATGCGTCAGCCGGCAGACGCTCAGGCGACCTGATCCAGCCCAGCGCGCAAGGTCGCAGCTTCGGCTGCCGAGGCGTCTAGCAGCTCCTGGCGCAGAAAGAAGTCGATCAGGACTAGGTTGACGTTGAATTTCACCCGGTCCCGGTCCCGGACCTCTTCGAGCAGTTGTTCGGCCGGCCACAACTCGAAACGCTCCACCTCATCGTCATGCGGCTGCGGCACGAAGCCTTCCGGCAATTCCAGGTCGTGGCAGTGCAGCACATCCCGCCGCAGGCCATCCGGCGTTGCCATCACATAGGAGACCCGCCCCACCGGCCGCGCCTGCGCGGCGAGTTCGGGTGGTATGGAGGCTTCCTCCGCCGCTTCCTTCACAAGTGTCTCGGCTACCGACAGACCAGCGGGGACGCCGCCCGCGACCAGATTGTCGATCTGGCCCGGCGCCACGGATTTATGGCGCGATCGCCATCCCACCCAGACATGCAAGCCACCGGCGCGCCGGACGAAGCCATTCACATGAACCCCCTGCGACATGACACCAAACGCGGGCAGCGCGCCCCGGTCGAGCTGCGCCAGGACTGCCCCCTCCGGGCTGGCGCGCACGTCGAAATCCTCCTGCCGCAGGGTCATGTGGCCGCGTCCCGCCAAGCTGCGGACCGCCATGGCCAGCGCCTGGCTTCGCGCGCCGGGCGCACGCAGGCGGCTGGACAGCGCGACACCCCGGCCATCGAAGTGGAAATCCCGGGGGTAGAAGGCCAGCGCCCGGGCCAGCTCCACCCCAACCCAGCCGACCTGCTCCTCCCCAATGCGAAAGCGGATGAGATTTGCCGGGGAGGCAATGTTGTTGCAGGCCGCGACATGCCGCTCAAAGGCGGGCCAATCGGGATCGGGTCTGGGGCTGGCCGGGGTCATGCGTTTCTGTAGCGCGCTCAGCGCATGCCACGGAAGCCTGGGCGTCTGTTTGCGCCGAGCCTGCAAAGCCCCACCTTGCGTGTAACAAGGCTCCGGAGCTTCCCGTGCAAACCGAACAAACCCGCGAGCGCGGTCATCTGCGAACGCTGCTTACGCTCGCCCCCTATCTCTGGCCCAAGGGCGAATTCGAACTTCGACTTCGCGTGGTGGTCAGCCTGGTCCTGCTGGTTTTCGCCAAGGCGGCCAATGTGGTGGTACCTATCGCCTTCGCCCGCGCTGTCGATGCCTTGGCACCTGCCGCGGGGCCGGCCGGCACCATTGCCGTCGTCCCGATCGCCCTTGTCCTGGCCTATGGCCTGCTGCGGCTGACCAGCAGCGCCTTCAACGAGGCACGCGACGCCATCTTCGTGAAGGTGCAGGGCCGCGCCTCCCGCCGCATCGCGCTCCAGGTGTTCCAGCATCTGCACGCCCTGTCGCTGCGCTTCCATCTGGACCGGCAGACGGGTGGCCTTTCCCGCGTGCTGGAGCGTGGCACGCGCGGCATGACCTTCGTCCTGGACTTCCTGCTTTTCAATATCGTCCCGACCATCTTCGAAATTCTGCTGGTCGCGCTGATCCTGTGGGGGATGTTCGACTTCACCTTCAGCGCCGTCATCATCATCACGGTCGGCATCTACATCACCTTCACGCTAATGTTTACCGAATGGCGCCTGCGCTTCCGCCGCGCCATGAACGACACGGACACGGAGGCCAATACCCGCGCCGTGGACAGCCTGCTGAACTTCGAGACGGTGAAGTACTTCGGAAATGAAGCGCATGAGGCGCGCCGGTACGACGCCAGCCTGCAGCGCTACGAACGCGCCTATGTGCGGTCCGAAGTCAGCCTGAACGGGCTGAACTTCGGCCAGCAGACCGTGATCGCCATCGGCCTGACCGTGGTGATGATGATGGCCGCCGGGCGGGTCTCCGGGGGCGGCATGACGGTTGGCGACTTCGTGCTGGTCAACACCTACATGATCCAGCTTTTCCAGCCGCTGAACTTCCTCGGCTTCGCCTATCGCGAAATCAAGCAGGGACTGGTGGACATGGAGGCGATGTTCACCCTGATGCGGGAGGACCGCGAAATTGCCGACGCCCCCGCCGCGCCTGCCTTGGTCGCCACAGGCGGCGAGGTGCGGTTCGAGGATGTGCGCTTCGGCTACCGGCCGGACCGGGAGATCCTGAAGGGGGTCAGCTTCACCGTGCCACCGGGCCGGACGCTGGCCATCGTCGGGCCGACCGGGGCCGGCAAATCCACCATCAGCCGCCTTCTGTTCCGCTTCTACGACGTCACTGGCGGCCGGGTGATGATCGACGGCCAGGACGTACGGCAGGTGCAGCAGGACAGTGTTCGCGCCGCCATCGGCGTGGTGCCGCAGGACACCGTGCTGTTCAACGACACCATTCGCTACAACATCGCCTATGGCCGCCCCGGTGCGAGCCAGGAGGAGGTGGAGGCAGCCGCCCGTGCCGCGCAGGTGCATGATTTCGTCCTGCGCCTGCCCGATGGCTACGATACCAAGGTGGGTGAGCGCGGCCTGAAGCTCTCGGGCGGAGAGAAGCAGCGCGTCGCCATCGCGCGCACGCTGCTCAAGAACCCGCGCATCGTCATCCTGGATGAGGCGACCAGCGCGCTCGACACCCGCACGGAACAGGACATCCAAGCCGCGCTGCGCGATGCCGCCCGCGGCCGCACGACGCTGGTGATCGCGCATCGCCTGTCCACCGTGGTCGAGGCGGATGAGATCCTGGTGCTCCAGGAAGGTCAGGTGGCCGAGCGAGGCTCCCACCCCGCCCTGATCGCCGCGGATGGCCTCTACGCCGCCATGTGGCGCCGCCAATCGGAAGCTGTGGCGGCGGCGGAAGCTGCTGCCGCGGCCCAGGCCGCCGCCGGTCTGCCGGCCTGAAGCAGCGGCAGGGGTTTCCTTGCCGCGCCTGCCTGCCTATGTCCAGCCATTGTAAGGAGGCCGCCTATGCAGTTCGACCCCCAGGGCGTGGCCCCGGAAGATCTCAGCCACGCCGGTTCGGTGGTGGATAAGGCGATCGAATACATGATCGAGCAGGGCATCGCGCCGATTTCCATCGCCTCCGCCCTTCTCGGTGGATCTCTCGGCATGCTGGCACGCAGCATGGATGACCGGTCCGTGGCCGGCGTGCTAAAAAGCGCCCTCGCCTCGGTCGAGAGCGGCGAGCTGGCGGAAATGCGGCGCGCAGCGGAAGCCGAGCAGACGGCGAATACCTGACCAAGGCTTGACGGGCGGGGGCTTATCCGCGATACGCCCCGGCTCCGGACCACCTCCGCGCGCGGCTACCTGGACCATTCGGCCCAGGACCCGTGCGTGTGCTTTTCGGGATAGATGAGTCATGGCCCGCCGCTGCGGTATCACCGGCAAGGGCGTGCTGACGGGTAACAACGCCGAACATGCAGGAGACGTCCTTCTTCTCCGACATCCTCGGTACGCCCGTGCGCATGCGACTGTCGGTGAACGGCATCCGCACGGTTGAGCATAACGGGGGCCTCGACTCCTTCCTGCTCGGCACGCCGGACCGCCGCCTGCCGGTGGAGGCGCTGGTTCTGAAGCGCCGCCTGGTGCGTGCGCGGGACAAGAAGGCTGCGGCCTGATCTGCCGATGCGGCCCGCATCTTGCGCGCCGCGTTCGGTTGATGGCTAAGCGGGCCACAGAAGGATTGCCGTCGGCACCGAATCGAGATGGTTGAGACGCCAAAGCGGCGGCCTTAACCACAAGGCAATCGTCTACCGCCTATGTCTCGGCGATGTGGACCGAGTCGTACTTCGCAGTTGCCCTGATCGTCACCCTGATCCTAATCGCCCTTGCGATCCGGATCGGGCAAGCGCTTCGCAACGCCCGTGATCGTGTCGCCTCAGCCGAGAGGCTGGCTGCGGCACGTGGGCGCTGCCTATCGCTTGCCGCGCAGGAATTGCGCGGCCCTGGTTTGGCGCTGATGGCGCAGGCGCAGCCGGACGCCAAGACGCAGTGGCGCAACGACGGCCAGACCGAAGCTGTCGCGCAGCAATTGCTGCGCCTCGCCGATGATCTGGCCGACTTTGCCACCGAAGCCTGCCCCCGTGCCCTGCATGAAGCTCCGGCCCTGCTCGGCCCGGTCATCGATGCAGCTGTGGCAAGCGTCGCGGCCCAGCTCCGGCCCGGGCGGCGCCATTGGAAAATTGAGCCTGAGCTGCGCGGCCTTAAGGTCCGGGCCGATAGCCGGGCACTGGAAGGCGCCCTCGCGGCCCTGCTGCGCCGCGCCGCCCGGCATTCCCGCGATGGTGACGTGGTAAGCCTGCACTGCATTCTGGGCGCCGAGACACTGGCGATCGTGGTGGAGGATGAAGGGGACGGCCTGCCGGCCCAGGACCTCATCACCGAAGCGGCCAGCGGAGGACCGGGCCTGCCATTCAGCTCCGGCAACGGTACGAGGGGTCTGGACCTTGGTCTGACCCTGGCCCGATCCCTGGCCGCCGCGCATGGCGGTGAGATCCGGCTGGAAAGCGCACCCGGCATCGGCGCACGGGCCTGGCTGACCTTGCCTCGCTCGCGCCTGCTGGACGCTGCCTGATCACCGAGGCATCTCGAACAGCAGCAGCAGGCTGCGCTGCAAGAAGCTCTCATTGTCATCCGACACGAGCGCCACCACCAACCGCCCCTCTCGCTCCGTCACAGCCACACCCTCATAATTGTCAATGGGCAGCGGCGGGACCAAGGCCAGCAGCGATTGGCCCTCGATCAGCGCGCCATCCGCCGCCGCGCCGAGAGCCGCGGGCGAAAGCCGGATCAAGCGACCGGCGAATCCAGCCAGCAAACCGAAGGACCGCTCCAGCACCAGCGCCCCGCCATCAGGCAAGGCCGCGGCGTCAACCGGCACATGCCCCGCGGCCGGACCATATGCGAAGCGGCGCCAGCGGCCAGGTTGCCCGATCCAGCCCATGCGGCCGCCCTCCGGCGCGGCAAGCCCCTCCGACAGGGCCAGCCAGCGGCCATCGGGCAGCACGGCAAGCGACTCCAATGCAGAATTGCTCGGGGAGCCTTCCAGGCCAGGTGGCGGCGCCACAAGCTCGCCCGGCCCATCCAGTCGCCAATGGCGCTGGATCCGGTGACGCCGCTCAAACCCGATCAACCACGATCCGTCTGGCAAACGCGCCAGCGCCTCCCCATCACGCCATGGCCCGGAGACCGGCTGCCCGCGAGCATTGCGAAGCGGCCCGGACCGGAGCAGTTCCAGCCCACGCGGACGCCCGCTGTCATTCAGCGTCAGCTTCATCTCAGCAAAGCGGCCCAGATCACTGATTACCGTCAGCATCAGATCCGGCGTCATATGCAGGCCGGACAGACCGCCAAAGCCGAGCACGCCGGTATTGATCCGCAGGCCACCAAGCAACCGCAAGGGGCCCGGCACCTGATCGGGCAGGTCAAGCGGCAGGCCGAGCTCGGCAGCGTCGGCCCCGCCGGCACAGCCCGGCAGGGTAGCCAGTGCGCCGGCCAGGAAACCGCGGCGGCTGGTCAGGCGACCAGCGGCGCGCGTTCCCGGCTCGCCCGCTGCCAGGCCAGTGCCGCATCCTCGTCGAACAGCTCCGCCAGCTTCTTCATCATGGTGCCGCCCAACTCCTCGGCATCCACGATGGTGACGGCGCGGCGATAGTAGCGGGTGACGTCATGGCCGATGCCGATGGCGATCAGTTCCACCGCCTCCCGCCCCTCGATCTCGCCAATCACCTTGCGGAGGTGGCGCTCCAGGTAGTTGCCCGGGTTCACCGACAGCGTGCTGTCATCCACCGGCGCGCCATCCGAGATCACCATGAGGATGCGGCGATGCTCCGTGCGGGTCAGCAGGCGCTTGTAAGCCCACTCCAGCGCCTCGCCGTCGATGTTCTCCTTCAATAGCCCCTCGCGGAGCATCAGGCCCAAATTCTTGCGCGCCCGACGCCAGGGGGCGTCGGCGGATTTGTAGACCACGTGCCGCAGGTCGTTGAGCCGCCCCGGATTGCGCGGCTTGCCCTCCTGCACCCAACGCTCGCGGGACTGCCCACCCTTCCAGGCGCGGGTGGTGAAGCCGAGGATCTCGACCTTCACGGAACACCGCTCCAGCGTGCGGGCCAGGATGTCGCAGCACATGGCAGCCACGGTGATCGGCCGGCCGCGCATCGACCCGGAATTGTCGATCAGCAGCGTCACCACCGTGTCGCGGAAATCCGCCTCGCGTTCCTTTTTGTAGGACAGCGATTGCATCGGGTTGACCACGACGCGCGCCAGCCGCGCCACGTCCAGGATGCCCTCCTCCAGGTCGAACTCCCAGGCGCGCTGCTGCTGCGCCATCAGCCGGCGCTGCAGACGGTTCGCCAGCTTGGAGACCACGCCCTGCAGATGCGAAAGCTGCTGGTCGAGTTGCTGGCGCAGCCGCGCCAATTCATCGGCGTCACAGAGGTCGTCCGCCTCCACCACCTCATCGAAGGATTTATTGAAGGCGCGGTACTGCGAGGCGTCATCCGTCGCCGGCACTTCCTTGCGCTGCTGCGGGCCGCCCGGACGGTCATCGCCCTCGGCGGCGGCGCCTTCCTCCTCACCCTCCTGGCTTTCATCCTCGGCGGCGTCGCCCTGCATGGTCTCCGGCTGGGCGCCGAGCATGCTTTCGGTGTCCTGCGCCTGGGATTCACCCTCGCCGGACTGGTCCTGCTGGGAGGAAGTCTCGCCGCCCTCGCCTTCCTCCTCATCCTGCTCGGCCTCGGTCTCCACCTCCGCCTCGGCCAGGTCGAGCGCGGCCAGCAGCTTGCGCGCGGCGCGGCCGAAGGCGTCCTGGTCCGTGCTGCGCTCGGCCATCTCCTTGAGCGCCGTCTCGGCGGATTCGCCGAGGGTATCGCGCCACATCTCCAGCACGCGCTGCGCCGCGGCGGGGGCCGGCTCGCCGGACAGGCGCTCACGCGCCAGCAGGCCGAGTGCCGCGGCCATCGGCAGTTGGTCCTTCCGCGTCATGCGGTCGTAGCCCTCGGACTCGCACTGGTCCGACAGCCGGGCGCGGAGGTTGGCGGCGACGCCCGACATATGCTGGCTGCCCACCACCTCGACCCGCACATCCTCCAGCGCGTCGAAAACTTCCCGCGCCTCGCGGCGGGCCGGGATGCGGTTGGCGTGCACGCCCTCATCATGGTGGCGCAGCTTCAGCGCGATGGCATCCGCCGCCCCGCGCAGCTTGGCCATCTCGGCCGGCGGTAATGCCCGAGTCGGCAGCGGCAGTCTTGCGCGCTTGCCGGCCAGGCCGGACGGCCCGGGCTGGTAGGCGACCTGCACCTCCGGCTGGCGCGCGATGGCGCGCACCGCGCCGGCGGTGGCCCGCTTGAATTCTTCCTGCCGGGTCTGGTCGGGCTTGCCGCTCATCGGTCGTGATCCGTCATCTGGCCCGGACCCCGGGCGCTTCGGGCGGCAGGTTCAACGCCGCCGCCCCAGGGCAATCGGCGGTCAGCCCGCCTTGCGCAGCAGGCTGCCGGAGGACAGTTCCTCGTTGAAGCAGCGCTGGTAGTACTCGGCCACCGTGCCGCGCTCCGCCTCGTCGCATTTGTTGAGGAAGGTCATGCGGAAGGCAAAGCCGATATCGCCGAAGATCCTGGCATTCTCGGCCCAGGTGATCACGGTACGCGGCGACATGACGGTGGAGATGTCGCCGGCGATGAAGCCCGCGCGCGTCAGGTCGGCCAGCGCCACCATGGCTTCCGTCTGCCGTTTCATCTTCGCGTCCTTCTCGTCCCAGCCAAGCTTGGCCATGACGATCGCTGTCTCCTGCGCATGTGGCAGGTAGTTCAGGGTCGCGACGATGTTCCAGCGGTCCATCTGCCCTTGGTTGATCTGCTGGGTGCCGTGGTACAGCCCCGTCGTATCACCCAAACCGACCGTATTGGCCGTGGCAAACAGACGAAACATCGGGTGCGGGCGGATCACCTTGTTCTGATCGAGCAGGGTGAGCTTACCCTCCACCTCCAGCACGCGCTGGATCACGAACATCACGTCCGGGCGGCCGGCATCATATTCGTCGAAGACCAGCGCGCAGGGGTGCTGCAGCGCCCAGGGCAGGATTCCTTCACGGAACTCCGTGATCTGCTTGCCGTCCTTCAGCACAATCGCGTCTTTCCCGATCAGGTCAATTCGAGAAATGTGGCTGTCCAGGTTCACCCGGATGCAAGGCCAGTTCAGGCGCGCCGCCACCTGCTCGATATGGGTAGACTTGCCGGTGCCGTGATAGCCCTGGACCATCACGCGCCGATTGAAGGCAAAGCCAGCCAGGATGGCCAGCGTGGTGTCGCGGTCGAAGCGGTAGGTGCTGTCCACCTCCGGCACGTGTTCGGTGCGGCGGCTGTAGGCCGGCACCACCATGTCGCTGTCGAAGCCGAAGGTGTCGCGGACCGCGACATTCGTATCCGGCATGTCGATGGCGGAGGTGGGGCTGGTCTCGGAGAGGCTGGCGGCCTTGTTCATCTGTCGATCCGGCTGTGACATTCGATGGTAATCCTAAGGCGCCAGGACGGGCGCGGCTACCCGGCAGGTGCGGGTGCGGGCGTGGCTTTGCCCGGAAGCTTGCGACGAACCAGGCTGTAGGCGCGGTTGATGTCCTTCAACCGCTCCTCCGCCTGGCGATCCCCGCCATTGGCGTCGGGGTGGTAGCGCTTGGCAAGTTCCTTGTAGCGCGACCGCAGCGCCAGGGAATCCACCGGCCATGCAAGGCCAAGAACGTCCAGCGCCGCGCGAAGTTCGGGCGGCGGCTCATCCGGCCGTGGCTGCTTCTGCCGGCGCTGCGCATGTAGCGGCGTGGCACCAAGCACGCCGAGCGGGTCGCGCAGCACCTCAGGGTCGAATGGATTGGCGCCGCCGAGGCGGCCGAGCGGCCAGGTTGGCCGCTGCCAGCCTGTGTCTTCGCGCAGATGCCGTTCGATCTCGCCAGGGGACATGCCCTTGTAGTAGTCCCAGGCGCGGTTGTAGGCCCGCACATGCTCCAGACAGAACCAGCGATATTCGTTGAGCGATTTGCGATCGCGCGGCGCGCGAAAGGCGCCGGCTTCGAGGCAGCCCGGCGACTCACAGGGGCGCACCGGCGCCTCAGGCTCCGCAGTCATCGTTCCGATACGGTCGCCACGTCGCGCCATCTGAGGTTTATGGTCGCCCGATTCCGCCGGCGCAAGGCGCCGGCACGAAACGGAGCCATGCCGGATTCGGCCCTGGCGAACCTCACCCCACTCCCCATATCGAGAGAGAAATCATGCCCGACCGTGCGACCCGCATCCACACCAGCCTGCTAAAGGCCTTCGCCCCCGCCGAGGTCGTCGTTCAGGATGACAGCGCCCAGCATGCCGGCCATTCCGGCGCCCGGCCGGGGGGCGAGACGCATTATTCAGTGCGCGTCGTCTCCCCCGCCTTCGCCGGCCAGTCCCGGGTCGCCCGGTCCCGCGCGGTGCATGAGGCGGTGGCGGCGGAATTCGACGCCGGACTGCACGCGCTGTCGCTTCGCCTTCTGACCCCGGACGAAGCGGCGAAGGCGTAGGGTTTACTCCGCTCCGCCACCCTCACGATGCCGCCGAACCACCGGGCTGTCCTCGGCATAGGCGTAGCAACTGCCGATCGGCAGGCGCCGCGGCGGCGGGGTGGCGGTGCTGTCGCCGGCCGCGATAGCCGCCTCCCGCTCCGCCCGCGCCCGGCGCCACTTCCAGGGGGCAATGGTCTGGTAGGCGACCGTCGCCATCTGGGCCATCACCTCCCGCAGATGGGTGCAGCCCAGCACGCCGCCCACCCGTTCCTTCACCGCCCGGTTGAAGCCCGGCCCGATGGAAACGCCGGCCAGGCGGCTCATGCTCTCCGCTGCCTTGGGGCAGATGTCATAGGGGGTGAAGTCGGAGACGGCCTCGCAGGCGCGGATCACCATGTCCTCATCCACCGTCAGCCGCACCCACATCCCGTGCAACTGGTCGCCCGGCTGAAGCGTGCCGCGATCCATATTGTCGAAGGGGTAGGATTTGGTGTCGACGAGGTGCGCCTCGATGTCGAACAGCCCGTCGGTCCGGTGGTAGCCATCCATGGTGATCTGGCGCCGGTGCAGCGGCACGCGCGGAACCTCGGGCTCGGAAAGCGGCATCGGGCAGGGATCCCCGGATGGTGCAGTGCAATGACCAGCTATGGCACGCACCCGCCCGAGCGGAAAGGTTAGGCGCCCGCTCCCTCGTCCCGCAGCAGCGACTCGACGGCAGCTTGCGGCACCTCGGCGGTGGTGAAGGCCTCCCCTGGCCCGCGCAGCAGCACGAAGCGCATCGCCCCGTCGCGCACCTTCTTGTCCTTCCGCATCCGCGCCATCAGCCGCGCCGCGGAGAAGTCGCGCGGCAGATCTGCGATGCGCGCCGGCAGCCCGCACGCCTGGAGATGGGCGATCACCCGCCCCGGCAATTCCTGCGAACAGAAGCCCATCCTGGCCGAGAGCGACGCGGCCAGCCCCAGCCCCACCGCCACCGCTTCCCCATGCAGCAGGCTGCCGCCATAGCCGCATTCCGCCTCGAAGGCATGGCCGAAGGTGTGGCCAAGGTTGAGCAGGGCGCGGCCACCCTCCGCACTCTCCTCCCGCTCATCCGCCGCCACGACCCCGGCCTTGAGGCGGCAGGATTCCAGCACCACATGGGCCAGTGCCGCCGGGTCGCCGGCCACCGCCCGCGTGCCCTCCGCCTCGCACCAATCCCACAGCGCGCCCTGCAGCAGCCCGTGCTTGGCCACTTCCGCATAGCCGGCGCGCAATTCGCGCGGCGGCAGCGTCGCCAGCACGCCGGTATCGGCCAGCACGAGCAACGGCTGATGGAAGGCGCCGACCAGGTTCTTCCCAAGGCCGAGATTGATCCCGGTCTTGCCGCCCACCGAACTATCCACCTGCGCCAGCAGCGAGGTCGGCAGTTGGATGAAGGGCAGCCCGCGCAGCGCGACCGCCGCGGCGAAGCCCGCCAGGTCACCCACCACGCCGCCGCCGAGCGCCACCACCGCGGTGCGCCGATCCGCTCCGGCAGCCAGCGCCGCCTCCACCACGCGTTCCAACTGGGCGAAAGATTTGCTGGCCTCGCCGGGCGGCACCTCGATGGTCGCGACCACCGCAACGCCCGCCTCCGCCAGCCCGTCAAGCAGGGTGGGCAAGTGCAGCGGCGCCACGCTGGAATCAGTCACCACAACCACGCGGCGCGCCGGCAGCACGGGTGCCAGCAGCGCGCCGGCCCGGGCCAGCAGCCCCTCGCCCACCAAAATGTCGTAGCTGCGTTCCGCCAGGCGCACCTTCATCCGCGCCGGTTCCCGATGCGAATCCAGCGCCTCCATCACCCGGCGCGTGGTCGTCTCCGGCGGCTCGTCGGTGCAGTCCACGATGATTTTCGCCTCCGCGAAGGTGGGGTGGCGCGCGATCATCAGGCGCTCCAGCACCTCGCGCGGGTCCCGGTTGAGAAACAGCGGCCGATGCTCCCGCCCCGCCACGCGGCGCAGCAGCACCGGCAGGGTGCAGCGCAGCCACACGGCCAGCGCGCCCGATTCAGCCACGGCGCGGCGCGTTCGCGCATCGGTGAAGGCGCCGCCACCGGTGGCCAGCACCAAAGGCGGCCCGGCCAGCAGGCGCGCGATCACACGCCGTTCTCCATCGCGGAAATGCGGCTCCCCATATCGGGTGAATATCTCAGTGATCGGCAGTCCCGCGGCCAGTTCGATCTCGGTATCCGCATCCACGAAGGGCAGGCCCAGCTTCACCGCCAGGCGCCGCCCGATGGAGGATTTGCCGCAGCCGGGCATGCCCACAAGCACCACGCTGCGGCGTGGCGATGTGGAGTTCGCCGGTTCGGGCGAGGCGGCGTCTGGCGTGGGCCAGGCCGGAAAGGCGGTGTTGCGTGACACGGTGGTGAAGGCTAGCACAGCCTGACGCGCACGAGGATCCGCCCGCACGATGTTCCGAAATCCCCTCCTGCTGCTGCTCGTCCTGGTCGCTGCGCTGGTGGGGATCGGCCTGCTCGGGATCGGCGCCTTCCCACCCTCCGTGACGCCGGAGCCGGTGGAGCGCACCGTGCCGGCGGACCGCTTCGGCACCCGCTGACGGGGTCCGGGGCGCCCCCGCATGGATCGCCACGGCGAAGCCTTCCTGGAAATGTTGGCCGCGGAGCGTGGCGCGGCGCGCAACACGCTGGCTGCCTATGCCGCGGATTTGGCGGATTTCGCCGGATACACCACCCCGCGCGGCATCACCCCGCTGACGGCGGATGCCGGCGCCATCCAGGGCTACCTCCGGGCCATCTCCGATGCCGGCCTGTCCGCCCGCACCGCCGCCCGCCGGCTTTCCGCGCTCCGCCAGTTCTTCCGCTTCCTGGTGCAGGAAGGGCTGCGGGCGGACGACCCGACCGAATTGCAGCAAAGCCCCCGCCTGCCCGCCAGCCTGCCGAAACCACTGGCCGAGGCCGAGCTGGCCGCGCTGCTCGACGGTGCCGCTCGCCTGTCCGGTGCGCGCGGCCCCTTCGCCGTGGCCTTGGTGGAGCTGCTCTACAGCAGCGGCCTACGCGTCAGTGAGCTCGTAGCCCTGCCCGCGAATGCGCTTCGCCCGGAACAGCCACTGGTCACCGTGCGCGGCAAGGGCAACAAGGAAAGGCTCGTGCCGATCTCCGCCCGCGCCCGCGATGCGGTGCTGGCCGCCGCCCAGGCATCCAACGCGGCAAAGCCGGAGCCGGAGCGCAAATCCCGCTGGCTGTTCCCCTCCCGCGCCGCCGGCGGCCATGTCACCCGCCAGACCATCGGCCTGGTGCTGAAGGATGCGGCACTGGAAGCGGGGCTGGACCCCGCCCGGGTCAGCCCGCATGTGCTGCGCCATTCCTTCGCGTCCCACCTGCTGGCGCATGGGGCGGACCTTCGCAGCCTGCAGATGCTGCTGGGTCATGCCGATATCGCGACGACGCAGATCTACACCAAGGTGCTCGAGGAACGGCTGCAACGCCTGGTCGAGGAACACCACCCGCTCGCCATCCAGGAGTCCGCCGCATGACGCATGCCCCGATCGCCCGCCTGCACCGCAGCGAACTCGCAGTACCCGCGATACGGCCAGAGCTGTTCCCCAAGGCCGCCGCCGGCCCTGCCGATGCCGTGTTCCTGGACCTGGAGGACAGCGTGCCGGAGGCCGAGAAGGACCGCGCGCGGGCCAATGCCGTGGCCGCGATCCGCGATATCGACTGGGGCCGCAAGATCCTGGCGGTGCGGGTGAACGGCCAGGATACGCCACATTTCTACAAGGACCTGATCGCGCTGCTCGCGGTGGGCGGGGACCGGCTGGACGTGGTGATGATCCCGAAGGTGGGCGACCCGCGGGAGGTCTTCGCCGCCGACCTGCTGGCCTCGCAGATCGAGGCCAACGCCAACCGCGCCCGCCGCGTCGGCCTCGGCCTGGTGATCGAGACGGCGAAGGGCTTGGCGCATGTGGAAGCCATCGCCACGGCCTCCCCGCGCAACGAAAGCCTGCATCTCGGCGTGGCCGATCTTGCCGCCAGCCTCGGCATGCGGACCACCGCGATCGGCGGGTTGAACCCGGATTATGCAAGCCCGGCCGGGCTGCTCGACCCCTGGCATTTCGCACTCGCCCGCGTGATCACCGCCGCCCGCGCCGCGGGCCTGCGGCCGATCGACGGCCCCTATGGCGACTTCCGCGATGCCGATGGGCTGGAAGCCAGCGCCCGCCGCGCCCGCGCCATGGGGGCGGAGGGCAAGATGGCGATCCACCCCGGCCAGGTCACCGCGCTGAACGCCGCCTTCCTGCCGGATGAGCGGGAGGTGGCGCAGGCCCGCCGTGTGCTGGCGGCGATGGAAGCCGGGCGTCTGGAAGGCCGGGCCGCGGTGGCGCTGGATGGCAGGCTTCTGGACATCGCCTCGATCCGCCAGGCCGAGGCGATGGTCGCCAAGGCCGAACGGCTGGGATGAAACCCGCCGGGGGTCAGATCCGGCCGATCAGATCCCCGAAGCCCCAGATCAGCGTGCCCACCACCAGTAGCGCGAAGCCGGCCCGTTCCATCACCTGCCGGTCGATATCGCGCTGCAGCCGCTTGAAGCTGGCGAGCCGGGCCGTGCGTTCCGCGCCATCCACCTTCTCCATATCCGACAGCAGCGCCAGCAAATCGGCCCGCGCGATCAGCACCTTGCGGCTGGCCAGCACCAGGCCGAGCGCGGTCAGCAGGGCGCCGGAGCGCGCGAACCAGGTCCAGTCGCCCGTCGCTACGCTGAGCCAGATGCTGGCCGCCACGGACAGCAGCGACGCCAGCATGAAGCCCCGCACCACCCGGCGGAGCGCGCGAGAGCCTTCCTCGGTCACGGCTTGTGGACGCGCAACGGCCCGAAGCTTTGCGCCACCGGCATTACCTGCAGCGTGTTCACATTCACCCGTGCCGGCCGCGTCGCCACCCAATGCACGGCGTCCGCGATATCCTCGGGGTTCAGCGCCTCCGTCCCCGCATAGGGGGCTGCGGCCTTCTCGGCATCACCCTTGAAGCGCACCGCGCTGAATTCGGTGCCGCCGACCAGGCCGGGCTCGATATCCGTCACCCGCACGGAGGTGCCGTACAGATCGGCGCGCAAATTCAGGCTGAAATGCCGGACGAAGGCCTTGGTCGCGCCATAGACGTTGCCGCCGGGATAGGGCCACTCGCCGGCTGTCGAGCCGATATTCACCACATGCCCGCGATCCCGCGCCACCATCCCCGGCAGCACGGCGCGCGTCACATACATCAGCCCCTTGCAGTTGGTAT
>LNFM01000951.1_pt1 | contig 68517 bp, 69 predicted proteins | sample 596031 | NCBI WGS metagenome assembly LNFM01 (sample SAMN04254537, study PRJNA301005) | activated carbon metagenome | isolation source: dual media filters at the Ann Arbor, Michigan drinking water treatment plant | place: USA: Ann Arbor
TCTTAGCGCACGGAAAACGCTTCTTTAGAGATCCTTGGAGCCTGTTTGACACAGCGGTCGTCGCCATTGCTGTCGTCCCAGCCAGCGACGCCTTTTCAGTACTACGCGCCATGCGAGTACTGCGCGTACTTCGGCTCATCTCCGCTTTCCCTCAATTGCGGCGAGTCCTGCAAGGCTTCGTAACTGCATTGCCCGGCCTAGGCTCGATCACCGCGATTCTCGGAATATTCATGTATGTCTTTGCAGTGATGGCAGCGAAGCTTTTTGGCCAACAGTATCCGCAATGGTTTGGCGGACTCTTCGAGTCGACCTTCACCCTCTTCCAGATCATGACATTAGAAGGCTGGGCGGACATCGTGCGAGAAATTGAAAAGACGCACGCCTACGCGGGCGTGTTCTTTGTGATATTCATTTTGGTTTCGACCTTTACCGTTTTGAACCTATTGATCGCCGTCGTCGTTGACGCAATGCCAAGGTCGGGCTCGAGCATTCCTGATAGCGGGACGGGCGCAAAGTCCGTTGATGAAAAGCTCGACGAGTTATCCGATAGAATAAACGTATTAATCGCTAGCAATCGATCGCTAAGCAATACGCTGAAACTGGAGCGGATTGCTCGGCATCGCAGATCGTACAACTAGTCTTTATCCTTGTCGCACCAAGACGACGTCTAGTGAGTACAGCTCTCTTGAGACTCTCGCGCTTTGCACACCATTCTAATGACAAGGCCGGCTAGCTCGCTTCGGTGTACTTATCACCGTAATTCAGAGTTCAACTTGTTAGCTTTGCCGAAAAAGCTAACGAGTTCTCAGAAAAGCGGAGCGATTAAGCCGGCCAGGCTGCTCGTTGAAGCGTAGATATCCTTAGCCATATGCTCGATGGGTATGACAAGACTAGCGGCAATAAACTAAACTTTCGCGCTACTAAGAGCCCTCAACTGCTTCACTGCAATCTCCAAGTCCCGATCTGAAAGTGCTCGGCCAAGTTCGTTGAGCTGCGTAAGCAGAGCGACCTTCTTTTGGCTTTGCCTGCCCTTCCCTTTTACATTCTCGAAAAATTCCTCAATCGGAATTCCGAGCTGCGTTGAAATCGCGTCCAGCGTCTCAAGGCTGGGTAAACCTTTGGCTCTTTCGATATTGGAAATTGCGTCAACCGACTTATCAATAAGCTCCGCAAGCCCATCCTGAGTAAGGTCGCGCTCCTTTCGGATGGCCTTCAATTTAATCGCGATACGGTGTTTCAGCTCCATTTCCGGAGTTTTCTCCGGCCAAACCCGTATTTAAACCGCTAGAGCGCGGTCTTTTGAGTTGATTTCCGTATAACTATACGGATTCATTTCCTCCGTCCGGCTCTTATTCCGGGAGGAGGCTTCATGGATACTGCAAGTGTTGTGACAGCCGAAGGACTCTTCGCGGGGATCAAAGAGACCATCAATAGGCGCCTGAACGTAGCGAACTACCAAACTCTTACAGCAGCCCGTCAACTAGCCGGGGAAAAGCCCCTAGTTCTCAACGGAAAGGAGTTTATCCAGGTTCTTTTCGAGATCCTCAGCAAAAACTGGGATGCCATTTCTCACGGAGCAAGAAAGCCTTCATCTGCGGAGAATTTTCGTTGGCATAGACCAAGGCTCTCAGTCGATAAGGGCAATAAAAGTCTCGAGGTCACACTGGAACGCGCTTTCATGCAGGCGTGCTCCAATGCAAGAAGAAGTGACTGGTCCAATCAAGTGCCAGTAATCTCCGGGATTGCTGGACCACGAGCCTTTAAGCGCTTTGCGATCGATCTGGTTTATCAGCACGATCCAAAGAATTTTGAGTTTGTAGAACTGAAAATCAAAAGCGACACTCCGCTATTCGCAGCGATTGAAGTTCTCTTGTATGGGTTGCTCTGGTTGCTTTCCCGACGAGATCAAGAACGACTCGGATATTCAGAAAACCCAATCATCGCTGCTTCATCCGTTCGTCTGAGTGTCCTGGCGCCCTTGAAGTTTTACGCAGATCTTGATTTAGCTGAATTCTTCAGCGCACTGGATGCCGGCATCTCGGCGCTTGGACTGCAGCATGGCGCTCAAATGGCATTCCGAGCGACTGCGTTCCCGGGCGACTTTGTTTGGCCAGGAATTCAAAGCGATCAGGATCTCCTTCAAGCTTTCAACAAGCGCGTGGTCTTGTAGCCGATGCGACTACGCATTCACCGCGGCGCTCATGAAATAGGTGGAAGCTGCGTGGAACTCGAGGCACAGGGCTGCTCGATCCTCCTCGACCTAGGACTCCCACTCGACGCGCCAGAACCTGATCCGTCACTCTTGCCCCAGATCTTAGGACTTACCGACGGTTCCAATCCTAGGCTTTTGGGAATTGTAATTTCTCATCCGCATGGCGATCACTACGGGTTAGCAGGTCTCGCCCACTCAACCGTTCCCATATTCATTGGATCTGGCGCACGTACAATCCTAATCGCGAGCTCCCCATTCATTCGGCTGCCTTTAGAAGTCAAAGCATTGCAAACGTATGCGAGCGGCAAAGCATTCGACCTAGGTCCGTTCCGAATTACGCCCTTTCTGACAGACCATTCAGCATTCGACGCCCACAGTTTTCTCGTCGAAGCGAGTGGAAAACGGGTCTTTTACTCAGGAGATATTCGCGCCCATGGACGAAAGGCTTATCAAGTCGAAAAACTGTTGAGGCAGCCGCCGCCGTCGATCGATGTGCTGTTACTTGAGGGAACGACGCTCAGCCGGTCGGAAAGCCTCTCTAGCAAATCCATGACGGAAAGTGAGCTTGAGGACCAAATTGTCAAACAAATAGAAGACGCGCCGGGATTGGTTCTTGCATCTTTTTCGCCGCAAAACATCGATCGTTTTGTAACGATCTATCGGGCGACGCGGCGAGCGGGCCGTGAATTCATCGGAGACGTATATCTGGCCCACGTCTTAAGCGAGTTGAAGCTAGATACCTTGCCCCAAGCTTCTTCTGGAGCATTCCGGGTGTATCTTCCCCAACGGCAAAGATCGCGAATTATCGCTGATCAGGCTTTCGGCCTACTCAAGGGTCTGAAAGCTTCGCGAATCTACCTGGACGAGATCGCGTCAAAGCCTAACAATTGGGTCATGCTGTTTCGTGAATCGATGATGTCCGACATCGATCGATTGCCTTCCTCTGTCACTGCCACGCTCACCTACTCGCTCTGGCCGGGTTATCTCGCGCAGGGAAACGAAAAACTTCAGCTTTGGTGCCAGAGTCGCGGAATAGAGCTGAAGCTCGCTCATACCTCGGGCCATGCCGATTCCCAGACGCTGGTACGCTTTGCCAATGCCCTAAAGGCCAGAACTGTGATTCCGAATCATACGGAAGCGCCGGATGTAATGAGAAATCTGATCCCTAACGTCTCGATTATCCCGGACGGTACGTGGTTTACGGTCTGAGCAAGTGATCAGCGAGCGCTGCTGATGCAGTTTTCTTGGGCGATCGCTCACTGTTTCGAAAGTCCAATTATTCCCGAGCCTGACGGCAACAGAACGATCCGGCGAGCTTCTCTCTGTTACTCAGTTAGTACCACCGTTCTTTAATGGGGAAGCGTATCGCTTCGCCCCAACAGGCGGAGCTTGCCATGAGCAGCCAGACGAAAGCTGGAATTAAAATTGCTGTCGAAGACATTCCGATCGCAGAAATTAGGAATAACCCCAACAACACGCGACGACACGGTCGAAAACAGATTGAAAAACTTCAGCGAGGTATTAGGAAATTCGGCTTCTTGGCGCCGGTTATAATCAACGACGACGGTGTCTTGCTGGCCGGCCACGCACGTATAGAGGCTGCCGCACTAGCAGGCCACGCCAGCGTACCCGCGGTTCGCGCTTCGCACCTAAGTCCGGTCGAACAGCGAGCTTTTATGCTCGCCGACAATAGGCTGGCTGAACTAGCGATTTGGGACGACGAGGCAGTCGGAAGAGAGCTTCAGTTTCTGAGCGATCAAGACATTGATTTCGACTTTGCCGCGATCGGCTTCGATACCCCGGAAGTCGACTTCCATCTTGGCAATACTACCCCGCCGAATAGCCGGGATGACGCTGTCTCGGCATTCATGGCGAGCCAGATAGCGGTTAGCGTCCCCGGGGATTTATGGGTTCTCGGAGACCATTTTCTTCACTGCGGCGATGCCTTGGAATCGTCCTCTTATCAAGCGCTGCTCGGAGACGATCACCCACAAATGGTATTTTCAGACCCGCCCTACAACGTACCCATCAATGGCCATGTCGGGGGTCTCGGAGCGATTCAGCATCGAGAATTCGCCATGGCCTCGGGCGAAATGACCTCCGATCAGTTCACCGCCTTTCTAACGGTTACCTTCCAACATGCCGCGAAGTTCTGCGCCGATGGAGCCATCGTCTACATCTGCATGGATTGGCGTCATGCGCATGAAATTCTTCGCGCCGGGGAGGTCTTTACTCAACTCAAGAATATCTGCGTTTGGGTCAAGAACAACGGTGGGATGGGCTCGCTTTATCGATCCCAGCACGAATTCATATTTGTGTTCAAGAACGGTAAGGGCGAACACATCAACAATGTCGAGCTCGGCAAACATGGCCGTAACCGGACCAACGTCTGGGAGTACGCCGGACTAAATAGTTTCGGCAACGAAAGAGACGCTCTGCTTAAGATCCATCCTACTGTGAAGCCCGTCGCTCTTGTCGCCGATGCTATCAAAGACTGCTCGCGTCGGGGCGATCTCATTCTCGACCAGTTCGGTGGCTCTGGCACGACGATCATTGCTGCCGAAAAAACACAGCGTCGAGCACGCGTAATCGAAATCGACCCATTCTACGTCGACGCAATCATCCGTCGCTGGCAGACCTACACTGGCAAAGCGGCTGTTTGCACAAAGACCAAGGCAACGTTCGACTCTCGAGAAGCTGGCGCGAACAACTCTTTCAAACTTAGCGAGACCAAGGCCTCTGACCGCGCAACGGACGACACACCCCATGAGTGACGAGAAAACGATCGGCTATAAAAAGCCTCCTAGGTCTCACCGATTCACGCCTGGACGATCAGGAAATCCCGCCGGACGCCCTAAGGGCACACGCAATCTCAAAACCGACCTCAATGCACTTTTAAAGAAACGAATTGCTGTTCGTGAAGACGGCGAAACACGCCATATCAGCCGTCAAGAGGCGATCCTGCTAAGCTTATTCAGCAAAGCAATAAAGGGAGACGTCAAGGCGACAACGGCAATTATCAGTATGTGCATGAAGTTTGATCCACCCGGCGACGAAATGCGAGAACCACAGCGAAATATCACGCCGTCCGACGAAGCCATCATTGAAGACTATCTGAAAAGACAGGCCGCAAACAAAACGGGGCAAAGCGATGAGTAGCGTTTCGCCGGCGCTGTTGGATGCCGTATGCCGCACAGACCTTCACGCCTTTACCCAAAAGTGCTTCGCAATTCTTAATCCGCGAACCTTTTGGCACCCCAATTGGCATCAGGAAGCCATCAGCTATCAGCTTGAAAAGGTCCGACGGGGATTGTGCAGGAGGCTAATTATTACCTTGCCTCCGCGTTCTTTGAAGTCGCATTTTGGGTCGGTTGCTCTGCCCGCTTACGTTCTCGGGCATGATCCGTCCAAGAAAATTATCTGCGTAAGTTATTCGCAGGATCTAGCTGGGAAACATGCAAGCGATTTTCGTCGACTGATGGAATCGGATTGGTATCGGCTGATCTTTCCCGGCGTACGTCTTACCAAGAATACTGCGGGCGAAATCGAAACCGATCGCGGCGGTTTTCGTCTAACAACATCGGTAGACGGTACTCTTACGGGCCGGGGCGCCGACCTGATCATTCTCGATGACCCCATGAACGCCAATGATGGGTACTCAAAGGCTGCGAGGGAAGCGACCAATAAATGGTATTCAAGAACCTTGATAACTCGCCTCGACGATCCATCTCGCGGCGCGATCATCTTGATCATGCAACGTCTGCACGAGGACGATCTGGTCGGCTATCTCCGACGAACTGATGGTTGGGAAATTCTCAATCTCCCAGCGATCGCTCAAGAAGACGTTGACGTACCTTTGTCGGACACAAAATTACTAAATTGGAAAAGAGGAGAATTGCTCCATCCTAGTCGCCTGCCGACTGCGGAGCTCGATAACCTTAAACAAAACATGGGCACTGATAACTTCAACGCACAATTTCTCCAGGCGCCCGTTCCCGACACTGGCAACTTCCTGAAGCGGGATTGGATTAAATTCTACGATATTCCGCCGGTCGCTCAATCAGGGGACCAAGTCGTTCAAAGCTGGGATACCGCAATGAAAGCGGGCGACAACAACGACTATTCAGTTTGCCTTACATTCCGAATTCGTAACAGAAACGAGTACTACTTGACCGACGTTCTTCGAAAGCGCCTTGAGTTTCCAGACCTATTGAAAGTGGTGTTACCACATTCTCAGAAGTTTCGCGCCGACGTAGTCCTCATCGAAGAACAGGCGTCCGGCATAAGTTTCGTGCAAATGGCTAAACAGGCGGGCGTGCAGGGCGTACTTGGCTTGAAGCCGCGTGGCGATAAGGAAACCCGGATGCGAAACGCTTCGCCCAAGATCGAAGGCGGCTCGCTAATTCTGCCTCGAACCGCGCCCTGGCTGGATGACTTTCTACTTGAGTTCTTGGCGTTTCCTCGAGGAAGGCATGACGACCAAATGGGCGCGCTCGCTCAGTTGTTGAATTGGCGCATCAACCAAGAGGGTTCAGAATTCGAGTGGGATTTTGGTGGGAACGAGGATGAAAGCGCACCAACGCCAGAGGAGATAATGTTCGGATTGGTGCGGCAGTATTAAGACGTTTGTTCGCCGAATGTCTTAATTGTCGCTCCGCAACACTGACGGGTTCCGCCGGTGTTCCGCCTATGAATCACAAGATGATCCGAAGCCTCGCAACAAAGCCACGAGATGGCTCTGATTCCATTCGTCTTCCCCACTGAAGCAAGTATTCATGCTCGCACCAACACGGAGCGAGCATCATGGCTGATTTAACGAGCAAGACTGTTGTGAAAACTGCCTCAGGGCGATGCATGAGGCGCAGCGACTAGAAGCCTTACCAACAACTTCTCCCTGCCCCGCCAAGCGCCGTCGGCCTTCGCGGGGCTCGGGCGGTGACAGCGACCCGCTGTCGCAGCCGAATGGAGAAGACAATGTCGAAGCGTAAGACGAAAACTAAGACCCCGAAGCCGAACAAGCAGGCCTTCGAATCTCCTACGCAGAAGAAGGCACCCTCGAAGGAGCCGGGAGAAAAGAAGAAGCTCCTCGTCAATACCAAGCAAGAGCTGTTGGTGGAGATGTTGAGCAAGACTTCAGGTACCAATATCGATGCCATCGTAAAGGCAACCGGATGGCAGCCCCATACGAGCCGCGCGATGATTTCCGGACTACGCAAGGCTGGCCACAAGGTCGAGACGGCAGAAGGCACGGACGGTAAGACGGTCTATCGGATCGTCGGTGCGAAGAAGTCGTCCGGGAAGACCGGTCGGTGATTACGATGCCGTCTCACCGCAATTCCACGCCCAAGACTGACGAGGCCGCGCGCAAGCGCGGCCTCAAGGGGGCGAAGGATAAGGAAATCGCCGACCAGATCAATGAGATCGGCTCGCTGAACAAGAACCAGCTTCGGCAGCGCTGGAAGGCACTGTTCAAGAAGCCAACCCCCGAGGCACTAACTAAGGACCTGCTGGCGCGGATGATTGCGTATCGGATTCAGGAAAAGGCATTTGGCGGACTCGACCGCGAAACCGCGAAGCTTCTCGAGAGCTACGCCCGAGGTGACAGAGCTCCCACGCCGCGGCGCTATATGAAGGCTGGCACTGTGTTGCTTCGGGAATACCAAGGCGTCCGCCACACCGTCACCGTCGCTGATGGCGGCTTCATCTGGAATGGCAAGAAGTACGCCAGCCTCAGCATCATCGCTAAGGAGATCACCGGCACTTCATGGAACGGACCTCGGTTCTTCGGGCTGCGCGAGGAGAAGAAGACTGAAAAGTCCGATGCTCAGACGACGTCCAAGCGGAGTGTTGCACCATGAAGGCCAGCACCAAGAAACAACTCCGCTGCGCGGTCTATACGCGCAAGTCGACCGATCACAATCTTGAGCTTGAGTTCAACTCGCTCGATGCCCAGCGCGAGGCCTGTGAAGCTTATATTAAGAGCCAGGCTCATGAAGGCTGGCGCCTCATCCCCACGAAGTACGATGACGGCGGCCATTCTGGTGCGAGTCTTGAGCGCCCCGCCCTTCGAGAGCTTCTCGACGACGTCCGCGCCGGAAAGATCGATGTGATCGTCGTATACAAGATCGATCGACTGACGCGCTCGCTCACGGACTTCGCAAAACTCGTCGAAGTCTTCGATCAGCAGTCGGCATCCTTTGTCTCGATCACGCAGTCGTTCAATACGACGACCAGCATGGGACGCCTCACGCTAAACGTGCTGCTCTCGTTCGCGCAGTTCGAGCGCGAAGTGATTGGCGAGCGTGTTCGCGACAAGATCGCCGCGTCAAAGAAGAAGGGCATCTGGGTCGGTGGACCCGTCCCCATGGCCTATCGGGTAATCGACAAAAAGATCTCGATTGCGCCGGCAGAAGCCAAGACCGTCCGGATGATTTTCGAACGGTATCTGGCACTCAAATCCATCAGCGCCTTGCAGACCGAGTTGGACCAAAAGGGTATCCTCACCCGTAAGCAGAAGCTCTCCAGCGGCCGTATTCGTGGTGGCTGCCGCTATGGCAAGGGCACGCTCTATCATCTTCTCAAGAACCGATTCTATATCGGCGAAGTCGCCTATAAGGGTTCAATCCACAAGGGCGAGCAAAAACCGATCATTGATCGTGCCAACTTCGATGCTGTCCAGAAGCTGCTCTCAGATAATGCAATCGAGCGGAATGCGAGCCGCCACAGCTCAAACGCTCTCCTCACTGGCTTGCTCATCGATGATCGCGGCAACCGGATGACGCCTACCTACTCGCGAAAGCACGGCGTTCGGTATCGCTATTACATTTCTCACGCGCTCTTGCAGTCGCGCAAAGCAGAAGCCGGATCGGTAATGCGGGTGCCGGCGACGGAGATTGAGGAAGTCGTCGTTAGGACGCTCCAACAGAACGAGGTTATTTCCCGAGACGAAACCAATATTGAACCCGATTCACTTCAAGCCGCCGTCGAACAAATCACACTTCGCGAGAATGAACTTAAGATCGAGCTGGTTGATAAGTCTCTCGGCAATAAGGGAATTCTCTCTGTGCAATGGAGCAAGAAATCTCCAGCCGCTGTCAAGGGCGTGATTCATACGCCCGCGATGAGCACAAAACGATTATCGCCGGAAACTCGTAATGCACTGATCACCGCAATCGCTCGTGCACACAAGTGGATCACAGATATCGAGTCAGGAGCCGTTAGCACCATCTCAGAAATCGCCGAGCGAGAGGGTAACGTTGAACGCCATATCAGGTTGCTCCTACCGCTCGCCTTTACGCCGCCCGCGCTGGTCGAGTCTCTAGTCAACGGAAACGCACCTCACGACCTGACAGTCACCGGCCTTGCCAAGCAGATACCGTATAGGTGGCGCGCCTTCTCAGTCACTTGTTAGCTTTCCAAACAAAGCCAATAAGTTGTAAATTGAGGATGTTCGCCGAAAAAGCCAACAAGTCAGCAACTTGTGCGACGACGCATAAGCTTCCAAGCTGGCAACTGGCCAATTTGCAATTGACACAAATAAGTGGTCGCCGTTGTTTTCCGAGTATCCACGCACTTCTCATCGGACCCCCGCCTTATGAGAACTAGAAGTGAACTACTGCCCCGCTCGATTCATTCTCAGCCAGCTTTGTCGCGACCTGATAAAAATTGAATATACGGGATTATCAAATATTTAGAACGGCCGTCACTGGACAATGATCAGAGCCAAATTGATTAGGCGAATGGAAGCATGCTTCCAAACAAGACAATATCTTCTCATCCACTAATATGTAGTCGAGGCGCCAGCCGATATTCTTTTCGCGAACCCCGCTTATCGGGCTCCACCATGTGTAATGGCCTGTGTTCTTCTCAAACTTTCTAAACGCGTCTACGAAACCTTCGTTTAGTATGTCTGTGAGCCAATGTCTTTCTTCGGGAAGAAAGCCTGCATTATTTCTATTGGCCTTGAAGTTGGTCAAATCAATCTCTTCATGAGCGACATTTAAATCTCCAACTATAATGATCGGCTTTCCAGATTTCTTCAGTTTACGAACAAACCCTAAAAAGGCCTTGGAGAATGATCGTTTGTGATCGAGTCTCTTCAGCAAACGGTGGCTGTGGGGTGCATACGTGTTCACCACGATAAAGTTCTTAAATTCAGTAGTGAGTACTCGGCCTTCGGTATCGGTCAGATCGTCACCAATTCCGCTAATGGATGATATGAGTTGAAGCGTTGGACCAACCAACGTCGCCACTCCGCTATAGCCAGATCGACTTGCAAAATTCCACTGCGTTTCAAAGCCATCAAACCATGATGCCGCCAGAAGATCACCTTGCGTCTTTACCTCTTGAAGGCAAACAAGATCATTTCTGGAAGCGGTTAGCCACTCTGCAAAGCCTGAGCGAATTCCAGATCGGATGCCATTTATATTCCAAGTTGATATCCTCATGGAGGCTACCAAAAAATAAGGAGCGCAAAATAAACTAGTGCCGCAACCAATAGGCCTGAGACCATAAACTTAAACAAGCTACTATCGAAAAAGAGAACGATTCGAGATGGGTGCGCTGCAGTGTCTTCAGCATCCTGGATACTACCGTCACAGAAGAACGGTACCCAATACCGTTCGCAAAACTCTCCCTGCAAGAATTGGGTATGACCTAATTGTGCGTGCTTTCTATCTTCGACAGATCCGCCGCGATTGAACCCAAAGCTACCTGTAGGCCCGTATGCTTTAGAAAATTGGGCTGCGAGAACAGGCCAAAAGTCTCTGCACCCTACTTCATTGACGATGCGAGTAAACCTGCCTCGGGCAGAATCGAAATCGTAATCGACAGGCATCAAGCTTCCGCAAAGGGCGATACGGTCAAACTTATATTCGGGCTTCGCCAGCAGCTCGCCAACCAAATAAGTCCCAAAGCTGTGTGCAAGTAAGGAAACATATTCTGGCTCAGACGTTTGCAATATTGATTTTATTTCGCTCTCGACACGCTGTAGTGCAGCCTTTCGCCTTTTAACAAAGGGGAGCAAGATTTTGACAGCGTCAAGTTTATTGTAATTTGTTGCGACCGCGATGAGGCCGGCCTTCCTTAGCTTATCTCTTATATCTGTTTGCCAGGTCGCCCTCGTTCGTATTCCATGAATTAGAACTACGACGGACTTCTCAATTCTAAGTGATCGAACTGAAGCGGCAATTTTATTCATCAAGTTGTCGGCGCAATGCCTGACCAAATCTATGCCGAACCTACTTTTGGAACTTCCTTGGAGTCCGTTAATGGCTAAATCTATTGTAAGAACACCATGTCTTTCCGTTGCAAGTTGACAATACAACATGCTCCGCTGATCCACAGAAATGCAGAGGATCAGTTTTGATGACAGCGTTGGAGCGTGTTCGGTACAAAAGGCCTGCGTATCCGCGCAGAACGGAAATAAAATGATTAAATCCGCATCTTCGATTACACGGGTGGTGTGAATACTAACGCCTTTCTCGATCTGTACTGTAAATCCATACGAATCGAGCAGTTCTTTAAAGGCAGTTTCCCAAGCGCTCAGTGGGTAATCGCACTCGGGAAAGACGAGAAAGACTTTGAAAGGTATTTCTTTCGAAGACTGATTTTCAAGCGCATTAGAGAATTGCGTTTCACCCGCTAGATGCGGATCGAGCACACCTCTCCAGTGCAGCAGAGCAGCTTCCTGCTCGCTCATTTGAGCTTCTCAAGAAAGTGTCGACCGTTACTCGTAATTGAACAAATCGACCGATCATCGACACCCACGAACTCCATCTCGGACAAGCTGTCGAGTGTGATTTGAGCGTCGGGCGAGAAATCGAGTAGATGTCTATCAAGCAGGGACTCCAAATCGGCGGAGCCTGTCACCGCTAATTTGGAAAGAATGTTGCGCGCAGTAATTCCTGTCATGCTTGTAAAAAAGCGTTTAAACAAAGCTTCTGGGATATCTCTCGAGTTATCGACGATCTTAAAAGCACGTTCAGTTAAATGACTATTTAGTTTTTCAGACTCTAGCAACCAAATGCGCTTCGCTTTAGATTTTTCTGCAACACCCTCGTCGACGTGCTTTTCTTGAAGCAGAACGTATTTATTTCCAAACACTGAGTACTGTATTTCATGAATTGTTTGAGAGGCTCGGACATCTACCAAGGCTTGTCCCACTAAATTCATAGCAGAAAGCTTCTCAGCCCAGCCTTTGGATCTCCATTTTTGGGCGTTCCACCTCCCCACCCCTTCTGGGGTAGCGCTGTTCTCTAGCGGAATGTCGTAAACAACGGTGAACCGAGTATCGGTCCTTTGCGCAATTTCCGCGCAAAGCCGCCTATGAAACGGATCAGACAAAGCACGCATCTCACCGGTTATATGAACGCAGTTGCCAGCGCTTTTTCTTAGCAGCGATGTAAGCAACTGCTCGTTTGTTTTTGCATGAACCTCCTTGTTAGTTTCTGCGGAAGCGGGACTGAAAGCTAAACAATCTATAGTCGTGTTTGACTTTTCAAAACCCGTTGCTTTTATCGTTGCGGCGAGCGCGCTTTCGTCGTCTTTAGCCAACCGCACTGTCGGCATCCTGCATTATTCTCTTCTCGTCCCAGCCAAGTCTATTCCTCCAAACGAATTCTTCTTGATCAGGCTTGAAAGAAAAACAGACGGGAACCAAGTCGCCGTACTTTTTATGCCTGCTTCGATTGGTACAAGGAGTATTTCTGCTCAGATCGTGTCCTGCCAACTCGTTACCCGACGAATTATCCCATTCAATTTTTCTGTCGAAGTATCTCGCGACCCCATATCCAGTACAGATTAGGTTCGAGCATATTCTAATTGTGCCATTTGGATGCACCATGACGCGTTCGCCCATCTTGACTGGGCAGTAGCCGTAGAATTCAGGATTTCGAGCGAATTCTGACTTTGTTACAAAGCACTGCGGCAACCGAACAGAAATTTTGAATTTCTTCTCGCGCACTTTTTGAGAAATTTCTTTATAAACCGGCATCCAAGCCGCAGGCTCTGGAGCGAAATTGCCTGTCCAAGTATCCATAGGAATGCCGACTTTAAACAGATCGTGAAAATTTATCTGATGCACACCGATGCTTTCTGCAAACCTAATCATTTGCTCGAGCTTCAGAACGCCATCAATGCTTCGATCGAGAAAAAGCTTCTGGACGCAACAGGTGATAGTAACCTTGTAGCCTAGGTCTATAGCATTTATGATGGCGTCTACCGCGCGAACAAAGGTACCTTTGCCGCGCAGCGGATCGTTGGTCTCCGCAGAAAAACCATCGAGGCTGAATGCAACTTCATCTAGTTGCTGAAATTCTTTTTTTGCTAGAAAATTTTTTGTCTTTTGACCGTTAGTATCAAGACGAATGTAGTCATAGCCGATATCTCTTGTTCCGGCGATGAGGTTTAGCAACGGCTTACCTCCCGCACGATGCCCATAAACTGTGGGCTCTCCGCCGAGAAACGTTACTTTTGCTGCGCCAAGTTGACGAAAGGTCACAAGTAAATCGAGCGCCGTTTGCAGCTCGATCTCTTCATTTATGAAATGAGAAATACTCGGTTTGTAAATGCATTGCTCGCACTCCAAATTACAACGATCGGTTATGTACATAAAGACTTGATGCAGTTTCCGGAAGTGACCTTCGAAAGCGGTATCTAGTGTGAAAGCTTGTGCCATTTGCATCTTCCGTACGGCGAATCGTTTCCAGCAATGTTTAGATGGTACAGACCCTTCGCAGCTTGAGTTAGGCAGACGGTCCAATTGCCAAGGCAAAGCATAGCAATTTTCTGCTTTATCTGCATAGGATTACGAAAAGTATGTGGATACTAGCCTCGTGTGCCCTTGCTGCCAAAGTTCGTGAACCCAGACTGAGACTTCCAATGCGATTATTATGTTCTACCGCTCCATTTATCGAGCAATCGAAAGGCGGAACAGCTGCGAAATTTCGACTAGGCCGTCGATCTCTAGTTTCAATTCGGCTGCGCTTGGATCGATGGTTTAGTCGGGATTGAGTCAGGCTGGTCAGCGGATAATCGACTCTCTATTGAGAGGAACGACGCGACGGGCCGTATGTTGAAAACTTCGGTCCATTCATTCGCGAGTCGATCTTGAGAACATCAAACTTATCCATCAAATGATTGAGACGATGCCGTAAATTCCTATTTGAATCTCTTGCGTTCTATAAAATTCTGTACGTCTTAGGAAGCGGTCGTAAGTGCAAGCGCGGATCGACTTATTGGGACTTCGCCAAAACTTAACGAGTTGATATCTGAAATCAACAAACTGCTCTCGCGTTTCTGAACACATTTTCGCTCGTAGCTCGAACGCAGAAACCACGCGCGCTCCATTGTCATTGCGGGTCATTGCTTGGCCGTTCGGGTGCACCTCGTCTCAAAGCCGCAGGATTCGAACCGGTCTCTGTCGCCCCGGTCTGCAAATTTCGGATATTTGCTAAATGCTAGCCCAGACTTCGCGCCGAGAAGGCGGGTACCAAGGCCACTTTTTCTGTCTGGGAGTCTGAGGGTCTGGCGAAAACCCCGCCAAATGGCGGCCTTTTGGGCCGCATTCTGGATATCGCCCGTTCGACGAAAACGGCTGGTTGGGGCGCCAGGATTCGAACCTGGGAATGGCGGAATCAAAATCCGTCTGAATCTCCAGGAAATTCAAAGCTGCTTCTGAAATTTCGGACTATTTTTCCGCATTTGCCCCTTTGATATATCACAGCTTTTCAGAATTTCAGAATGGCTATTGATTAGCAAACTCGACCGTCACGAGTGGTTTGAGAATAGCCGTAGGCTCAACCCAAGAAAGCGCGGCTTGCAACGTTGCCTCTAACTCGCCGGAGCTATCAACGGACGCCCAACTAGTACATTGGTTCAAATGCACCTCTTGCGCTTGAGCCACACGGCGGTCGGCATCAGAAGCGTCGCCGACGCGGCCTTCAATTCGTTCAATGCGTGTGGCCAAGTCAGCGCGCAAGAATAAGCCCTTAAATTTAACGTTGGCCTCGAACGCAAGCTGTTCTGCAGCTACTCTTTCATCAGGATCACCAAAAACAGCATCAAGAATGACCGAATGTCCGGCGGCTAGTGCTTTCCAGGCGTCAACAAATAAAGAGTAATAAACAATTTCACTTGCTTGCTTTGAATAAGCGGCGGCATCTAGGCGAGTAGTTTCATCGACACCAAACAGCACCTTTCGCTTCACATCTGAACGGACGATAAGCGCGCCGGGTTCGGGCTGAACATAGGGAGCGATTAGCCGCGCAAGATGTGATTTTCCGGTCCCGGAAAAGCCACCGATCGCTATTAGTTTTGGAGACACGGGTTTCAGAAATCCAATCGCTGCATCAAAATACCGTTTGGCCAAATTAGCATCATCAACCTTTTTAGTTTGGTCGAAGCGAGATACCGCTACAACAGCGCGGATTGCACTCCGGATCGAAAGGAATAGCGGCAATAATCGTAGTCCTTCGATATTCCCGTTCCTTTTCGAAAGCTGAATGTAGCTGTTCAGTACGGCGTTCGCGGCACCGTGCTGGCTATGAAAAATCAGGTCCATGATCAGGAAAGCAAGATCGTAGAAAACATCTCCTGCTGCGATCAGTGGATCGAACTCAATGGCATCAAAAATGACCGGCGCGCTCTGAATTAAGGCGATGTTCCCCAAATGAAGATCACCATGACCTCGAATCAGAAGCCCCGCTTCGCAACGACTGCTAATCAATTCTTCGCTGTTAGCCAAAACTTCTTTGCTTGTATGAAATAGTTTGGCCGCTTGGCTTGGCTCGAACAACTCGGGGTATCTAACGAAGACTTTGTTGTGTTGCCGCAGAAATAGTTGCAAAGCGGCAATCCAAGTGTTTGCTTCCATCCGTTGAGCGTTATGATGCGCTTCAGCTAAACTCTTTGCCAAGGTGTTAGCTATGTCGAAGGTAATCTCATTTTCCTTAACATAGTTATCGAGGGTCAAATCCTCGTCGAAACGCCGCATCTCGACGGCCCATTCTACTACTTCACCTTCACCGCCAATAACGAAGCGCCCGCCTTCTCGCGTGATGCGGCAAAGACCAACATAAATCTGCGGTGCGAAGCGGCGATTGACTTCTAACTCCGCGAGGCAAGCCTGCTTGCGCAGTTCTAGGGTCGAGTAATCGAGAAACGGAAACTTGACCGCACGCTTTACCTTGAGCACCCGTGATCCCGAAAGGAAAACGCTGGCTGCGTGTGTGTCGATCCGCTTTACGTGGCGTCCGTCATTGGAAGCTGGCGACGCAAGAAAGCGCAGCACTTCTTCTTGAGCCACACCGCTCGTTGTCATGGCCAGCCTCGGAGGTTCAGTGCGCGAGCAAAAGCGGGACTGGTGTCTCCTTGGAGAGATAGTCAGTGACGCCGCCGAGAATGAATTCTCGCAGGCGTGAATGGCCGTATCCACCCATGATAATCAGGTCAGCATTCTGCTTTTTCGCATACTCCGCAATCGCAAGACCGGCATTCCCGTCACCTAAATCCTTGTCGACACATGCGACCGTCGTTTGAATACCGTGTCGCCGAATATGCGCAGCTATTCCCGCACCCGGGACTAACTCGTCCATATCCTTCTCGCCAAGTACGGTGAGGATGAAGATTTCCTTGAGATCTGGAAAGAGAGAAAGCGCTGATGCAATCGCGCGAGAGGCCGGCGCCGAGCCATCCCACGCCAGGACTGCAACTTTAAATCGCTCAATTGGTTTTTTCGTTGGACTCGCCAGTAAGACGGGGCGCCCCGATCCAAATAGAACGGTTTCAAAAATTGCCGATGACGAGTCCAAAAGCGAATCCGGTCGCTCGATAAGAGTCAAATCATAGGTTCTGGCCGTCGCTTCGATAGCTGTCGCGATCTCTGCGAGCGAACGACACTCCTGAGTTACCTTCGGATCGTGGCCTTGCAGGCGAGCCAATTCGATAACCTGATTACTGATCTTTTGCGTGGTGTCCGCAACCTCGGCGTTGGCTTTATTGATCAGTGTCTCAACCAGATCAGTTCCAAATATGTTGGCAACTGGCGGGGGGCCGGGTACAGCAGCCACGAATTGAGGGGAAACGCCATATCCTCGCGCCATTGCCAATGCCTGCAGAAGTGCGACTGAAGTCTTTTCACCGGCTTCAACCACACAAAGAATGTCTTTGAGCATTTCCGTTCCCTCACGCTACGTCCGAGATGTTAGACTATGAACTCTATGATTAGGCCGCCTTGCTCTGGATCAACGATCACACAGCAATTGAATGGCGTGTGGATTTTTCCTCCAGATAGCGGTCAAAGACGCTCGCAATTACGCGTGTGAATGGCTTGCCACGCGGCGTCACCTCAATAAAGCGAGCCGATCTTCGGACTAATCCTTGTGCTGCAAGCAAATCCAGTCGCGCTAACTCGCGTGAAAAAATCGTTGGCAACCTATGCCTGATGACAAGTTCGTCTATATCGACCCAAAAATTGCACATGAGGCGCTCAATAATTTCCGCTCGCAGCAGATCTTCATCGGACAATATTGCCCCACGAACAGTAGCGAGCTTTCCAGCGCGAACCTGACTTGCATAGGCAGCAGCAGCCGGGTGGTTCTGCGCATATCCGGTCGGAAATCGGCTGATGGCGGTTGCGCCAAGCCCAATAAGCACTGGACATTCATCTTCAGTGTACCCCTGAAAATTGCGATGCAATGCGCCTTGTTTGGAGGCTGTAGTCAACGAATCGTCTGGCAACGCATAGTGATCGATCCCAATTTGGACATAGCCTTCTTCGAGCCAAGCGTTTTGCGCGGCAAGCGCCTGAGTGTAGCGCTCGTCTGCTTGAGGTAACGTACGAGTATCGATCAACGTCTGTTGTTTCTTAAACCAGGGGACATGCGCGTATCCGAAGATCGCGACCCGCTGTGGTTTGAGCCTTGCTGCGAGCAGCGCGCTCTCACGGATATCTTCGACGGTCTGCTTCGGAAGGCCGTACATCAAATCGAAACCGATATTTCCAATTCCAGCCTTCCTGAGTCCGGCGACTGCAGCTTCGACAACCGCGAACGGTTGCACACGTCCGATCGCTTTCTGAACATCCAAGGAAAACTCTTGCACGCCGAGGTTTGCTCGATTTATCCCTATTGCCGCGAGCGCCTTAAGAAGTTCGTGGTCCATTCGCCGAGGATCGAGTTCGATCGCGTGTTCTTTTAATTGGCTTGTGTCGAAATAACTGCATAGCGCGCGGAAAATACGCTTCAAGCCCTTCGGGCCAACGATAGATGGAGTGCCGCCTCCCCAGTGAATTCGCTTCAGCTTCTTTGCAGCCGATAGCTTCGATACAAGCGAAATTTCGGCGATAAGATCCTCGATATATCGGTCGACCGGCTCACGGCGGCGGGTCGCATGTGTATTGCAGCCGCAGTAGTGGCAAAGCTCAACGCAGAAGGGCACATGCACATAAAGCGACAAATCTGCATTCTTGGGTAAAGACGCCAACCAACCTGCATGAACTTCCGCATTTACTGCCGCGCTAAAATTCGGCGCAGTAGGATAGGATGTATAGCGAGGCACAGATTGCCAGCCAGCGCTTACGGCCAAGCGTTTTGCGCTTTCCTGCATGGTCAGCTCCTGCCTTCAAATCCAGGCAGGCAATGGCTCAAGAACGAGATTATCTTTGACCGCTTTGACGCCGGCAATATTTTCCACGGCGACTCGAACTGCCGTTCTTTCCGCCTCGGTCATCACAGTACCCCAGAGCTGTACAGTCCCATTTTCGACCGTGACATTGATCGAGTTGGAGTTTGTCCAAGATTCCGTCTCGAGTCGCTTTTGCGCCTTTTTTCGTATTTCATCGTCTTCGAGAGAGCGATGTGGCTTTTGCGGAGCGGACGCAATTGCCTGCACTAGATTGGCGCGAGTAACGATACCTACGAGTTCACCCCTCTCGCACACTGGAACCCGCTTAATGCGGTGGCGCTCAAATAGTTGAGCCACTTCAGTCAATGGCGTTTCCGGCTCAACGGAAATTACCTCGTGACTCATAAGATCCTTGACTGTCCTTGAATGAGCCTGAGAGTATTCTTCGGCAAGCTGCACGTTGCTCGTAAATAGCGAAAGCCACCAGGAACGATGCTTCTGCGTCCCAATTTCGGCGCGCCGGATAAGATCACCTTCACTTACGATGCCGGTGACCTTGCCCGCTTCATTCACGATCGGTAACGCGCTGATACGGTTCTCGGTTAGAAGATTTGCAACCTCGCGAACCGTCATGTCCGCTCGGCCAACTTTTACCGGAGAGACCATTACATGTTTGGCTTTCATCGCTTCCTCCATCGACAGAGTTAATTCTGTCAGAATTTGCGGGACGGCCTTTGACCTCAATCAACTTCAGACGTGTTCGACCGAGGTTACCCGGTAAGCATGCAGAAGATCGCCTTCACGTATCGAAACGTATTCTCCTGTAACGAACTTCTCGTTTTGAAGTTTGATACCGGATTCGTCTTTGTTGTCTCCAGAAATATCGTAATGGAACGACCAAACACCGCCGGGACCGTGAACGAGGTGACCTACGTCACGATCGTTTTCACGAAAGCGAATGACCCGGCAGTTGTCACGATGGTCTTTCCAAAGCTCTGAATCGATACGTCGGTCGGTGTCGAGCGGAGCGGTAATTAAATAACCGGCTTTGGAGTTGCCTTGCGGATGACCTGGCTCGCGGGCCAACTCGAGGCGGATTTGATGAAATGCACGTGGCAAAACTGACATGATCTTTGCGCTCCGCTAAGAGTAGAGTTCGTTCAGGGCAGCGCGGTTCTTAACTCGTACCTTCCGCGAACTAACGAGCTCGATGAGCGCCTTTCGCTCCATGCACGTAATTGAGCGAGAAACAGTCTCGATCGTCAGACCGAGGTAGTCGGCGATGTCCTGACGCGACATGGGCAAGTCGAACTCAGAGTGATTGAGAGACCGATTTGACATTTCGATCAGAAAGTTTGCGACGCGCTCTTGCGCGCGCGAACGACCCAGCAAAACCATCTGATCGTGCACATGATCAAGTTCGCGGGCGGTCATTTGCCAGAGTTCCTTTGCAACCGCTGGATCGGTCTGCGCAAGCGCGACCAGTGTGCTCCGCTTGAAAGCAATCAACACCGTGTCCGCGATCGCTTCGGCAGAAAATCTATGGTTGGCGCTGGATTCTAGACCAAAAACATCGCCGGCGAGATAAAACCCGCCGATCTGGCGGCGTCCGTCGTCCAGCAGTTTGGAGGTCCGAACCGAGCCGCTCATAACCTTGTAGACATATTCTGCCGGTTCATCCTGCCCGTAAATTTCCTCGTTGCGGGAATGGCTCACCTTGACCCCCATTAGTCCCAACGGACCATGGAAATTGGGCTCCGCAGTCGTTCCAGCCCTGCGAGTAGACACAACTCCAACGGCAGGGAAAACGCGGGTGGGATTGGTGACTTGCTGGACCTGGGCGAGCATGGGACTTCTCCTGTTGTGTGGAGAACCGTTACCCAGCCTAAAACGGTCAATAAATTCCGGCCGATACCCTAAGGAGAATTACGTAGCCGAGATTTTAACCATGGATCAGGGTATATCGCCCTTCATCAGTACCGACCACGGCGCCGGGTAAACAGGCATGCACAGTCCTCTCGATCAGGTGATGAGAAATCCGTGGTCGCACTATGCGGCGGTTATCCCGATCGTCGCTCTTGCCTTCGTTATACGCGCTATTCTTCAGCCTCTGATTGGCAATGAGGCGCTATTTCTTCTTTTTATCCCGGCAGTTCTGGCGGCGTCTACACTTGGCGGCTTCGGGCCCGGCGCCGTCGCAACGATCCTGAGTTTGGCAGTAGGAAATATATTTTTTATAGGACAGGATACAGGACGCGCGGTGTTGCTTTCGAACAGTATCGCCTTTCTTGCATCGGGTTTAGCTATCGCTGCCTTTGGCGGATGGATGCGGAGAACGAGGCTCGCGACGATTTCGCGCGAAGCTCATCTCAAATCCATTCTCGATACTGTACCTGACGCGATGATCGTCATTAATGACCGAGGCATCGTGCAATCCTTCAGCGCTGCTGCCCAGCGATTATTCGGATATTTGCCCGCAGAAATTTGCGGCAAGAATATCAGTTTACTGATGCCCTCTCCCTATCGTGAATCGCACGATGGATACCTCGAAAAATACATGCGAACCGGTCAGCGTAACATCATCGGGATCGGACGCGTGGTTGTGGGCGAGCGTAAAGGCGGCTCGACATTTCCTATGGAACTTTCGGTCGGGGAAATGAACTCTGGCAAAGAGCGTTTTTTTACCGGGTTCGTCAGGGATCTAACCGAGCAGCAGGAAACCGATGCGCGCCTTCGGGAACTTCAATCTGAACTCGTGCACATTTCTCGATTTTCAGCGATGGGCGAGATGGCCTCCACACTTGCGCATGAACTCAATCAGCCCCTCACCGCAATCGCGAATTACATGAAGGGCTCAAGCCGGATCGTCGGTCAGTTAAAATTCGATCGAGCCGATATTCTGAAGTCCGCACTCGATAAATCGGCCGAGCAAGCGATTCGGGCCGGTCAGATAATCAGGCGGCTTCGGGATTTTGTTGCGCGTGGCGAAACCGAACGAAGCACTGAAAGGCTTGCCAAGGTCATCGAAGAGGCGAGCGCGCTCGCCCTCGTCGGGGCAAAGGAAACTGGCATTCACGTACGCATGCGGCTTCCGGCGACAGGGGCCCTAGTGTTCGTTGACAAGATCCAAATTTCACAAGTTCTATTGAATCTCATCAGAAACGCGATTGATGCGATGAAGGGAAGTCTCAAGAAAGAGCTCACAATTTCTAAGGAATTGTCAGACGATGGAATGGTCGTGGTCAGCGTTTCCGATAGCGGTTCAGGTATTGATCCCACCATTCGAGAACAACTATTCCAGCCTTTCGTAACCACAAAATCCGAGGGCATGGGCGTCGGTCTTTCTATCTCGCGAACGATTATTGATGCCCATGGCGGCAAGCTGTGGGTCGATGACAATCCGGAGGGTGGTGCTATCTTTCGCTTCAGCTTGCCCGTTATGGACGATCGGACTCAAGAAAATGTCTAAGGATTTCATTGTCTACGCGATTGATGACGACGACGCGGCGCGAGATTCGCTGCAATTCCTGCTTGAGTCTCACGGGCAGAAAGTCAGAACTTTCGAGAGTGCTTCGACGTTCCTAAACGAACTACCGAAATCGGAAGCCGGCTGCGTGATCACGGATGTTCGAATGCCAGGAATTACGGGAATTGAACTACTTAAGAAGCTAAAAGCACTTTCCTTTCCAATGCCTGTCATCGTGATAACAGGCCATGGTGACGTGCCGCTGGCAGTAGAGGCTATGCGCGAAGGCGCGGCAGACTTTATTGAGAAGCCCTATGAAGACGACGCCCTTCTGCGTTCAATTGAGCGATCTGTCGCTTCATCCAAATCAGCAGGCACGGTCGATGCTGTGAAAGGGGACATTCTTCAACGGATTTCAGAATTATCCGGGCGAGAAAAAGAGGTAATGGCCGGCCTTGTTGCGGGTAAGTCCAACAAAGTCATCGCGATTGATCTCGACATAAGCCCGCGGACTGTGGAAATTTATCGGGCTAATGTGATGTCGAAGATGGGCGCTGACAGTCTGCCAGCCTTGGTTCGTATGGCCATCACAGCCGGCTTTCCGAACGGTACGTAAAAGCACGTATTTGCGCGAAATCAAGGTTTCTATCGTGCAAGCGCTCCATTTAAGCGTATGTGCCCGGCGCCGACCAAACCCTCTCGAACCAACAGCGAGTCTCAGCCTTCGCGACGAATCGTTTTTGTTGTCGATGACGATTCTGCCGTTCTGACTTCGCTAAAATTTTCACTGGAACTGGAAGGCTTCGAGGTTCGGACATTCTCCGATGCGCAAAGCCTGCTGCGTAAGCCTGATATTAGCCGACAGGCATTTCTGGTGATCGACTATAGGTTACCCGACACAAACGGCCTCGACCTCTTGCAGCGCCTTCGAGCAAAGGGCGTTAGCACCCCAGCAGTTATCATCACGACCAACCCGTCCCAGGACATGTACCGGCGCGCGGCTGCGCTGAATGTCCCGATCGTTGAAAAACCGCTTCTGGACAACTCGCTGCTCGCAACGATCCGCAAACATCAACTTTCGGTCAACAAGCAAAAAGCATGAAGTGGGAATCAAAGCGTCTGAAAACTCTAGATCGCGACAGCAATCTGCTTAAATCACTCCTGCATGAGGACAGCAGATCTCTCGCTATCGGATCTTGGGTTTCCGTCTTGGCTGCACTTACTTCTGTTGCAGAACTATCGGCAATAGCGTTGGCAGTATCGAACACTTTTGAAACTTCTTCTCTGGTCAGCAGCGTTCCCTATCTAGGGGCGTTTGTACTTCTGGCTTTTCTTCGCATTTCAATTGAAGCTGCTGGCACACTGCTGATTGCGCGCGCCGCTGAGCAGGTCAAAGCGCGGGCGCGGGACGATATTGCGGCGGCAATCGGGGATATTTCTCCCTACGACAAAAGTCGGCCGCATGCCGGCGAGCTTGCCGCTTTGATATCGAGCCACGTCGATGCGCTTGGCCCTTATCTTACTCGCTACCAGCCCGCCCAGCTGCGAACATCGGTTGTTCCGATCATCATACTCGCGATCACAGCCTGCTTCTCCTGGATTGCAGCGATTGTACTCCTGATTACCGGTCCGCTCATTCCGATCTTCATGGCACTGATCGGCGGTAAGGCTCGGGAAGCCAGCGAAAGTCAGTTGCAGGAAATTGGCACCATGAACGGCGCCCTGCTTGATCGCCTTCAAGGGCTCACTACGCTTCATTTGTTCGACGCAGTCCCGCGCGCCACCCATGAGCTTTTAGGAAGTGGGCAGAAAATTCGGGAGAAAACGATGGCAGTGCTTCGCATTGCCTTTCTTTCTTCGGCGGTGCTGGAGCTATTCGCGGCCCTCGGGGTTGCCTTTGCAGCGGTCTATGTCGGCTTCAACCTGCTTGGCCAATTCAGCTTCGGCGCTTACGGCGAACTGACGTTGTTCGGCGGTTTGTTTGTGCTGATGATTGCGCCGGAATATTTCCGGCCGTTGCGCGAATTCGCGGCAGCCTATCATGAGCGCGCAGCAGCACTCGCCGCCAGCCGCGAAATAGGAAAGATCTTACGGAATAATTGGCTAAGATTGCCTCAGCAAAAGCGATCGGACGTTTCTTCCGGCTCAATCTTCGCCCATGATGTTAGCCTTGAGATAGCGAACAAGTCCGTGATTTCAGAATTTTCGCTGCATATCGACCAGGGCGAGCAAGTCGCGCTGGTCGGGCCGAGCGGTTGCGGAAAATCTATTCTGCTCGCTCTACTAGGAAGGCTAGTCACGCCGACGCGCGGTACGGTGCAGACGAACGGCAAAATCGCATGGCTTGGTCAGAAGCCGGCATTTCTTCAAGGCAGCCTAACTTCCAATCTCACGTTATACGGACCGCACGCGAAGCAACATTTGATCGCCCACGCGGTTGATCTCGCGCAAGCAAATGAGATTGTAGCAAAGCTGGATCGCGGATATGGCGAAATTCTTCGGGATAATGCAATAAATCTTTCTGGTGGCGAGGCGCAAAGGATCGCACTCGCGCGCCTTGCCTTATCCGACGCTCCTATCATTCTTGCGGACGAACCGACCGAGCATCTGGACGATGAAACGGCGAACGCGGTTATCGAGGGTCTGTTCAAATCTGCGTCCGGACGAACGCTGCTCATTGCAACCCATGACCGAAGAGTTATAGCGCGCACGAGCCGCGTGATTAATGTTCGCGACCTCCAGAAAACGGATCCGCTGGAGGTCGCAGCATGAAGCCCCTCTTTCGTTTTACAGGGATGATGTGGCGCTCGGAACGCGCGTGGATACTCGCGGGAGCAGCCGCCGCAATCTTCGCTCTTCTCTCAAGCATTTTCCTTCTGGCACTATCGGGCTGGTTCATCACTGCGGCTGGAATCGCGGGCGCTGCCGGCGTCGGACTAAGCTTCGACTTTTTCAGACCGAGTGCGGGAATTCGCTTCTTCGCCTTGTTCAGGACCGCCACGCGATATGGCGAGCGAATCTCTACGCACGATGCGACTTTGCGCTTTCTAACCATCCTTAGAGCCGAAGTCTTCTCTTCAATCGCCGAAGTAAAACGCGTGGGCCAGTGGTTTCGCAGCAGCGAGTTGTTACAGCGCTTGACCTTGGATCTCGATGCAGTCGATGCACTTTATTTGCGTATTCTGCTGCCCGCGATCACTGCGGCACTCGCGCTGATTATTGTCTCGGCCGCGCTGTATCTGTTCTCGCCCGCGGCATCGGCGGCAATCGCCGTCACCTCCTTTTTCGTAGCATTGACGCTTTATTGGGCCAGTCGCTCGAACCGAAAGACGGCTTACCGGCTAGCCTTGGGTTCGGAAGCGCTGCGCATTCGCGCGATCGATCTTGTCCACGCGCAGACGGATCTGATTTTTTCCGGCGGACTGGAAGCGCAGAAAGGAAAAATAACCAGAACGGCTGAATACCTTCAAGATGCGGGTGTGAGTGCGGCCAAGGCCGACATTCTGACTGCTGCGTCCCTTAGCCTGATTTCTACATGTCTCATAGTGGCAATTTTGTTCATCGGCGGATTTGCCTACGAGGCAAAATCGATCGACGGCCCGGTAATGGCCATGCTCGTAATCGGCGCTCTTGCTCTCCTAGAGATTTTTGCTCCGCTTCGGCGTGGTGCGCTCGAGTTTGGACGCATCGTATTCTCCGCGAAAAGGGTTGACTCACTGATTTCTGGAAGGCCCGATACTGACCGCCGCACGTTTTTCGAAGAGAAAGCGGCTGTTGTCGTTCGCGATGTAACCTTCCGCCACGGGTCCAGCGCGCGGCACGTACTCGACAGCTTCGCGATGACGGTCGGAAAAGGTGAACGTATCGCGCTGGTCGGAAAAAGTGGTTGCGGAAAATCGACTCTCCTTTCGCTGATTGCTGGACAGATCCAGCCCCAAGACGGCCAAATCATAATTTCCGCGCCAACAGGCCCGCAGCCAGCGATCGGTTATCTCACTCAGCAGACGGAGCTGTTTCGCGGCTCAATCGCTGACAATCTTCGTGTAGGTGCTCCCACAGCTATCGACGATCAGCTTTGGAAAGCGCTTGAAGCGGTTGAGCTTGCTACCAAGATTCGCGGGCTGGAAAGTCAGCTTGACTGGCAACTTGGCGAAGCCGGCAACGGCCTTTCCGGTGGCGAACGGCGGCGCATTGCGCTTGCCCGTCTCCTGCTCCGCAATCCTAGTATCTGGCTACTCGACGAACCAACCGCGGGTCTCGATGACGCGCTCGCGCGCCGGGTTCTGGCGAACGTAAGGCGACATGCACCCGATGCTACCTGGATCGTCTCGGCGCATCACAGCCGCGAAATTGAAAGCACCGATCGAACAATTTTTATGGGTCCAGACCAGTCTAATTGATGCAGATCAAGCGGCTCGCGTCTCGCGGCGGGTATCTGATCTTCGCTATCTGACTGGATTCTGAAGCGAGAAATCCTCATGGAAATCGACGTTGTAACGCTATCGCGCCTGCAATTCGCGGCGACGGCAATGTATCACTTTCTCTTCGTTCCGCTCACGCTCGGGCTCTCCATCCTGCTTGCGATCATGGAGACGACCTACGTTATGACCGGCCGCGCGATCTGGCGGCAGATGACGAAATTCTGGGGCACGCTGTTCGGCATCAACTTCGTGCTTGGTGTCGCGACCGGTCTCACCATGGAATTCCAGTTCGGCATGAACTGGAGCTATTTCAGCCATTATGTCGGCGACATCTTCGGCGCCCCACTCGCGATCGAAGGCTTGATGGCATTCTTCCTGGAAGCGACTTTCGTCGGTCTATTCTTCTTCGGCTGGGACAAGCTTTCGAAACTCCAGCATCTTGCAACTACATGGGCGGTCGCTCTCGGCACCAATCTCTCCGCGCTCTGGATTTTGATCGCGAACGGCTGGATGCAGCACCCGGTAGGTGCCGCCTTCAATCCGCAGACCATGCGCATGGAGGTGACGAATTTTTACGAGGTTCTCTTCAACACCGTCGCGCAGGCGAAATTCGTTCACACGGTTTCGGCTGGCTATGTGACAGCCGCAATGTTCGTGCTCGGTGTCAGCGCCTGGTATTTGTTGCAGGGGCGTCACGTCGAGCTCGCCAAGCGCTCAATGGCAGTGGCCGCGAGCTTCGGCCTCCTCGGCGCATTGAGCGTCGTCGTACTCGGTGACGAGAGCGGCTATTCCGCGAGCGAGCATCAGAAAATGAAACTCGCGGTCATGGAAGGCATGTGGCACACGGAGCCCGCCCCCGCCGGCTTCACTGTGTTTGGTGTACCGAATCAAGAGAAGCGCGAAACGCAATATGCGATCCGCGTACCTTATGTGCTTGGCCTTATCGCCACGCGTTCACTTACCGAGCCTGTACCAGGCATCGTCGATCTCGTGGAGAACGCAAAACTCGATGTGGCCAAAGGCATCAAGGCGTATGACGCGCTGCTGACCATTCGCGCGGCGAAGGGACAGAAGATCGACCTGAAAGCCAAGAATGCGTTCGAAGAGAATGGCCGTTATCTGGGATACGCGTATCTTTTGAAGCGCTATGTCGAAGACCCGCGCAAGGCGACTCCGGAAATGATCGATAAGGCGGCATGGGACACCGTTCCGACCGTTTGGCCGATGTTCTGGTCTTTCCGTCTGATGGTCGGACTCGGTGTCTATTTCATTCTTTTCACCGGCACCTTCTTCTGGCTTGCATCGACCGGACGCCTCGACAAATACCGTTGGATGTTGCGTCTCGCAGTCTGGTCGATCCCGCTGCCATGGATCGCCGCAGAACTCGGCTGGTTTGTTGCTGAATATGGACGCCAGCCTTGGGCCATCGAAGGCGTACTGCCAACAGCGATCGCCGTATCCCATCTCGGAATCTGGGAAGTTGCGATCACCATGGCGGGATTCGTCGCCTTCTACACTGTGCTTCTCGTCATTGAGATGTCGCTGATGCTGAAAGCGATCAAAGCAGGTCCACAGCCCGACAAGATCGCTGACAGCGGGCCGCGCGGCCGCATTCAAACCGTTCCTGCGGAGTAAGAACATGATTCTCTTTGAATTGATCGACTACGGCACCTTGAAAGTTATCTGGTGGCTGTTGCTTGGCGTTCTTCTGATCGGCTTTGCCGCAACCGATGGCTTCGACATGGGTGTTGCGACCCTTCTTCCCTTCGTCGCCAAGACTGACGTCGAACGCCGCGTCGCCATCAACACGATTGGACCGATCTGGGAAGGCAATCAGGTGTGGTTCATCCTCGGCGGGGGTGCCATCTTCGCCGCCTGGCCGCCTCTCTATGCCGTAAGCTTCTCTGGCTTTTATCTCGCGATGTTCGTGGTGCTTGCTGCGCTCATTTTGCGGCCCGTCGGATTTAAGTACCGCTCGAAAAAGCCGGATCTACGCTGGCGCCGCAACTGGGACATCGCCTTGTTCGTCGGGGGATTCGTTCCGGCCCTCATTTTCGGCGTCGCGGTAGGCAACGTATTGCAGGGCGTTCCGTTTCGGCTGAATGACGATTTGCTTTCGATTTATGAAGGCACGTTCTTCGGCTTACTCAACCCCTTCGCCCTTCTATGTGGCGTACTAAGCGTAGCCATGCTCGTCATGCATGGCGGCGCCTGGCTTTCTTTGAAAGCTGGCGGTATCGTTGCCGACCGCGGCCGCCGGTACGGCTCTTACGCAGCGCTCGCAACAATCCTGCTGTTCGCAGTAAACGGGGTCGTGCTCTGGCTCTGGGTTAAGGGCTATCGCATCGTCGATGGCGTGAGTCCAAACATGCCGAGCAATCCCCTGTTCAAGACGGTTACGCGTGACGGCGCGTCGTGGTTTGCTAACTATTCCGCCTATCCGTGGATGACGATCGCGCCCGCACTTGGCTTTGCCGGCGCTGCCGGGGCTTTTATCGGCCTCCGCGGCAAGAGCGAGCTTATGACTTTTCTGTCCAGTAAGCTCTCCGTCCTCGGAATCATCTCGACCGTTGGCCTGAGCATGTTTCCGATGATTCTGCCGAGTTCGATCGATCCTAAATCGAGCCTGACGGTCTGGGACTCGGCCTCAAGTCACGCCACGCTATTTAACATGCTGATCGCGACCATAATTTTCCTGCCAATTGTTCTTGCATACACCGCATGGGTTTTCCGCGTGCTGTGGGGCAAGATCGACGAGGAGACAATTCGACGCGAACAAGAAACAATGTATTGAGGAAATGCAATTATGTGGTACTTCGCCTGGTTACTGGGAATGCCGTTGGCCTGCACGTTCGCGGTATTGAACGCAATGTGGTTCGAAATGCGTGAAGACGCCGCGGAGAAGAAGGCTCGTTAACGCATGACTTCGATCGATGCAGCATCGCTTAGCGAGCGGGCGCACACTCGAGTAACAAGAACGAGAGCGCACGCTCGCAAGGGCACGATTGAAGTCAAGGCCGCAGAAGTCTCCGCGCTTTTCGAGCAACTCGATCCCTTTCCTTACCGGGAGCGTGATCTTCATAAGGACATCGAGGAATTTATTGTCGGATGGGCTCAGGAACTGGACCGCAGCGTGCCGATCCAACTTACCCTTCACGTGCACAAATTACCGGAAACGGATGATGTCGCCAGAGACATTTCAGCTGCGATCTGCTCTCACTTTTCTTATCGGGCTGAGATTACCGGCCTTGAACTACGTAATCTTTTTCGTGTTGGTTTGCGATTTTTAGTTATTGGACTTTCAATCTTGGCAGCCTGCGTACTTGTAGCTCGTGTTATGCTGCCGCAAGGCAAGACCACGCCGCTCGACGAGTTCTTTCAACTAAGTCTCGTAATTCTTGGTTGGGTCGCCAATGAGAAGCCGATCACGCTATTTCTCTACGATTGGTGGCCAATAGCGGCGAAGAGGAAGCTCTATCTTCGGCTCGCAAAAGCGAAGATAGAGCTCGTGAAAATCTAAACGCTCCGCTAGTCGCGAAATTCTCTGGTCTGGTAATCCGCCCAAGCAAGACCAGCGGCGAAAACACCAAAAATAAGCGCGACAAAAGCAAGCACGAGGATTGATTCGAAGGTCATGGCTTCTCTCCTTGATTGGAAGAGCGTGCCGGTCTGAACGCATAGAAACATTGATATGACGCAAAATAGCTCAATAGAGCGTTTTGACCTGCATCAATGACGCCACCTCCCATTTGCCTATTCTGAAAATACAAGGGAGCAGCCCATGAGCTTTATTCCGCAGACGCTCGCTGACCCAGCTGCGGTACTGGGAAGCCTTCGCGTCGGTTTTACCAACAGCGTTCACGCCAGCGAGCGGATCGTTGATGTCTTGCTGGATACGTCAAGCGATCTTACGCACCAGTCTGCGGTGTATGCTAACGCCGGATTTCTTTCCGGACTTGCACTTCAACAGTCGTTGGCTACGGCAAGAACCTGTCGCGACGTTTGGGTATCCATCGCGGACCACAACGCTCGCTTACACGAAGCATATTTCAAATACTTGGGCGAGTGTTTTTCAGCTCGTCATCGCGCACTCGATCGTATCAACCAGGAGGATGGCTATGCCGCATGCTAGCTCCAGTGCGGAACGCAAATCTGTGACCGTTCCAATCGTCAATCGCGGTCAAACCACATATCGAGACATCGCCGTTCCGTTGCTCGCTTACGGCAATGCCTACTCCACCAACGCATACGCGTTATCCTTGGCCAGCATGTTCGGAGCCTCAATAACGGGTTTCGCGTTCGCACTCGATCCAATCATGCCCGTTACTGGTCCTTTTGACGCTATTCCGGCCGGCTTAATCGAGGAATTGATTGCACGAGGCGAGAACGAAGCTCGCGAGAATGCTACCGGCTTTGAAAATCAAGGGGCACGTATCGACTTAACTGTTGCAACTAAACTGGTACGGGCCGGTCAGCACGAAGCAGCGGCAAAGTTTGCCTATGCGGCCAGAAGCTTTGATCTGTCTGTGGTTCCTCAGGAGAAGACGGATGACACTAATCTCCCGAATTTTGCTGGAGCTGCACTTTTTGATTCCGGAAGACCAGTTATCGTAGTTCCTTACATTCATCATGCAGGGGTTTCGCTGCAACGCGTTCTTGTATGCTGGGACGGAAGCCGCGCTGCGGCAAGAGCTATTTCTGACGCTTGGCCGCTGCTTGAGCGTGCGCGGGCTGTCGACATCGTTACGGTAACTCGAACAGGAGATGCCGACGACCTTCAACGTGAGCTCGGCGAGCACTTCGCTCACCATGGAGTAAGTGCCAAGCTCTATGCCATGTCTGCAAATAACATTGATGTGGGCAACGCAATCCTTTCTCACGCTGCCGATACCACCGCCACACTAATCGTGATGGGTGGTTATGGACATAGCCGAACCCGCGAATGGATCCTGGGCGGTGTAACCCGCACGATTCTCCAGACAATGACAGTTCCCACTCTCATCTCTCACTAGGTCGCGGCTTACAGAAACAAAGATTCATAGAGAGAGTTAGGTCGCCCGCACCATCCATCACACACGGTTCCTAGCTCTCTAATTTATTGAAAGCCTGACGACTTTAATGTCGGGTTCGCCTTCGGCGATCGATATGTCGAATCCGAGCTTTGAACACATATCCAGCATTGTAGTATTCTCCGACAGAACTTGGCCTTCGATAGTCTTCAACCCTTCCACTTTCGCATATTTAATTATGAGCTCCATAAGCTTCCACCCCAACCCCTTTCCCTTGAGATCAGAGCGCAACAGGATCGCATACTCTCCTGCTTCGTAATTCGCATCAGCGTGCAGGCGAACCACTCCGAGCAGCTTCTGATCTGAACCCAATGCCGCGAATGCCATTGCTCTTGCGTAATCGATCTGCGTCAATCTTGCTAAAAAAGCGTGGCTTGGATTTTTCACAACATTAAAGAAGCGAAGCCGTAAATCGTGTTCGGTAACTCTCTCAAAAAACTCTCCAAATAAATATTCATCTTCCGGACGAAGTGGGCGAACAAATGCAGACTGCGCCTCATCATACTGAACCGTTTGCTCCCATTCATTCGGGTACGGACGGATCGCAAGGTGAGAACCGCTCTTTGCCTTAGTCTCTTTGATCATCGCCCGAGAATCGAGTGCGATGGCACGATCCGCATTCACGAGGACCGGATTCAGGTCGAGTTCGACGATCTCAGGAAAGTCAGAAGTCAGCTGACTTATCTTGACAAGAAGGGTCTCTAGCTCACCTCGCTTTGCTGCCGGCACGTTGCGGTAAGCGTCTAGCAATTTCGAAACACGCGTTTGATCGATAAGCGAGCGCGCAAGGTTAAGATCAAGCGGCGGCAACGAGATTGCCTTGTCGCCGACAACCTCTACCGAAATGCCACCCTGCCCGAATACAATGATCCGCCCGAAAGATGGATCGTCCGCGACGCCAACAATGACCTCGCGCGAATTCGGAAGCTCCACCATCTCCTGCACAAGGATACCGGTCAGCTTGGCGTCCGGGCGAACCTTGGCGATGCGCGCCAGAAGTTCACTCGCTACTTTTTCGGCCTCTTCGGCGGACTTAAGATTCAAGCGAACGCCCCCGACATCGGACTTATGGACAATATCGGGAGAGAGAATCTTCAGCGCCACTGCATCGCAGTTTGCAAGCATGCGCTCGGCGATGGCCCGAACGGAGTTCGCATCCTCTGCGATTCCCGAGCTAATGATCGGGATGTGATACGCGGAGAAAAGTGCCGCCATCTGTTGGGGGCTTAGCCATTGCTGTCCTGCCGCTAGCGCCGAGTGCAAAACATCCGCGGCTCTTTCGCGATCCGGAACGAAATCAGTCGCAAATTTTTTTGGCGTCGCACGAAGCGATTCCTGCACCTGAGCGTAGCGCACGAGCTGAGAAAACGCCTGAACAGCCGCGCCTTCAGTCGAGAACAGGGGAATGTGTGCCGCTGCAAAAATCTCTCGAACTAAAGGATCATCCGCAACCCATACAGCGAGCACGGGCTTAGGCGGAAATACGGATTGACGATGTTTCCTGACCTGATCAGCAACGCATCTTGCAATTTCAACCGGTGACGCGAGCAAAGTCGCCACATTCATTACCAGGATTCCGTCGTTGTCTTTATCTGCCAGCAGATGCGTCATAGCGAAGGCATAACGTTCGGAATCCGCGTCACCGATGATGTCGACTGGATTGGCTCTGGACCAATTTCCGGGCAACCCGATATCGAGTTTGCGCATCGTCTCTTGAGACAAACTCGCGAGCTTCCCGCCCAACTCGACGTGCTTGTCCACTGCCAGAACGCCCAAGCCGCCGCCATTCGTCAGAATTGCCAGCCGTCCGCCCTTGAAAGGCGGTATTGCACTGAGAATTTCGGCCGCTTCGAATAGTTGCGTGAGATCAAACACACGCAACAACCCCGCGCGCCTGAATGCAGCGTCATAGACCGCATCGGAACCTGCCATAGCGCCCGTGTGAGTCGCAGCCGCCTTTGCTCCCTGCTCAAATCTTCCCGCCTTAAGCACAACGACCGGCTTAGAGCGCGCGGCGATTCGCGCGGCTGACATAAACTTTCGCGCGTCCTGGACCGACTCCACATACATGAGAATAGCGCGTGTGTGATTGTCGCTTGCGAAGTAATCGAGCAAGTCACCGAAGTCGACATCCATCTGATCGCCGATCGAGACGATCGACGAAAAGCCTATGCCGCGGGACGAAGCCCACTCGACAACGCCGGAAACGATAGCGCCCGATTGAGAGATCAAGGCAAGATCGCCGCCCTTCGGCATGTGCGCGGCGAAGCTCGCATTGAGTCGAGAGACCGGAGACAGCACCCCGATGCAATTCGGACCGATGATCCGCATGCCATAGCGACGGGCCGTCAATCTTGCCTGCTCGAAATACGAGCCTGGCCCTCGCCCGAGACCCGCGCTGATGATGATTGCGGCCTTGCAGCCACGCTTGCCAAGCGAACCGATTAATCCAGGAATTGTCTCTGCCGGAGTCGTGATCAGCGCCAGATCCGGGGTTTCAGGCAGTTCTTCCACCGAAGTTTTTGCCCGCACATCGAGCAGTTGGGAATACTTCGAATTGACCAAATGAACAGATCCGGAAAACCCAGATTGGCGAATGTTCTTCAACACCGCCAGGCCAACCGATGTCTCGCGATTGCTTCCCCCGATTACGACGAGAGAGCGAGGAGCCAGAAGCTCAGAAATCCGATAGGTTGACATTGGCGGCGCAATCCGTTGGCCGGCCCTTCTAGCAGGATTTCAGCAGGCGTGATTGACCAGAAGCAAAACGTTGACGGCAACTCCTCGGGGCGAAGCCTGCCTTTCCGGCTGCTTATTCCATTACGCGAAGCCATCATTCGGCCAGTTGCCGCGGTGCGCTTGCACTATGCGCCGTTGCTCCTGGTCTATTTCAGCTATGGCGCGCTTGGGCTGATCGACATCAGCCGCGACCTCTGGGTGAAAGAGCAGCTCAATGTTTCTCCGGCAGAACTCGCTGCGATCGGCGTCTGGCTCACGTTGCCATGGACCATCAAAATGGTTTTCGGTCAGTTGGTCGACAGTGTTCCAATTCTCGGCTCACAGCGGCGCATCTATCTTATCGCGGGCGCTCTTTTCGTAGCCGCCGGGCTGCTGACACTCGCCGGAGCAGCAGGCGGTTGGCTGCAACTTCTTCCGCTAAGCGGACTTTATGTGCTCGGCTCCATTCTAATCGTGATGGGAACCGTCATTCAGGACGTAGTTGCCGACGCAATCTCTACGGAAGTCGTTCCTCGAACGAACGAACAAGGCACACCCCGCAATGAAGATGACGTGCGGGCTGAGCTCGGAATGGTGCAAGTGCTGGGCCGGCTAGCGCTCTCTACCGGTATTCTTGCGGTTGCCGGGCTCTCAGGCTGGATCGCAGCAATTTTGAGCCGCGAAACTGTTTTTCTGGTCGCGCTCATCGTACCGGCACTTTCCCTGCTTGGCGCATTCACGGCATCGGAGAAGAACGTCGAACGGCGCGCTATCGACTGGAGAATATTGCTCGGCGGAATCGGGTTCGGTGCAGTGGTGGTAGCAACCGGTCTACTGGGCGTTCCGTTCGCACAGGAAATAATTTTCCTGATCTCTATGACGGTTATTTGTGTGATGTTGGTAATCGTCACCGCCGACGTAGCACCTGCTCATCGGCGCGCGATCTTCTTCACTGCAATTATTATCTTTGCATTTCGCGCCACCCCTGCCGTCGGCGACGGTTACTTCTGGTGGACCATCGATGTGCTCAAATTCGATGAATCATTTTATGGCATCTTAAGGCAGACTGCGGCGGTTTTATCGATCGGAGTTTTATGGATATTCGCTAAACAGCTTACGGAATATTCGATACCAGCGGTTTTGTTCTGGCTGACCGTTCTCGGAACCGTTTTATCATTGCCGAATGTTGGGCTTTATTACGGACTTCACGAATGGACTGCAGCAAACCTTGGCTTTGGCGCGAGATCAATCGCCATTGTTGACGCGGCAACAAGCTCGCCGTTTGTACAACTGAGTATGGTGCCTCTTCTGGCGCTTATCGCTTTTTATGCTCCGAGCGGGAAGCGTGCTACGTGGTTCGCGCTTATGGCATCGCTGATGAATCTTGCGCTCGTAGCCGGTCAGCTGTTGACCAAGTATCTCAACCAGTTTTTTGTCATCGCGCGCGGGGACTACTCTCAACTCGGACTTCTGCTCATCTGCGCCGTCGCGGCAGGCTTCATTATTCCGATAAGTGTGATTGCCCTCCTCGGCAGGAAAATTCGCTAGTGGCAGAGGTCGACTCTCGAAGTGCGCGCATAATATCCTCGCGCGATATCACGCCCGCCAGGCGGCCTTCGCTCACTACCGGAAAGCTGCGGGTTCGCGTTTCCACCATGCTTTGCAATACCCTGGTAAGCGGCATATCCGGGCGCGTGGTTAGTAGCTCCTCGTGCATGAATTCACGAACCGGCATTTCCATCAACGCCTGATAGTCAGGCAGCGGATGATCTTCCGTAAATGCGAAGGCTCGCATGAAATCAAACTTTGAAAGTACTCCAATCAGCCTTCCGTTCTGGAGAACCGGAAACGAGTTAAAATCATTCTCATCGAACAATTTCGCAACGTCTCGTAACGTTGTGTCAGGCGATACGGATAACACATTGGCTGTCATATGATCGGCCACTCTCTTCTCGAAAAAGGACTGGCTGATAGCGCTATCTGGCGACGATGTCTTCATTTCGCCTCCTTCGATAGCTGCTCAAGGTACTGAATAATTGACGCGACCTCGTTCGGCTCAAATGTGAATAGCGGCATTTCCGAATGCCCCGTCATAATGCCTTCCGCCAAAGCTTCCGCCAGCATCTCCGCCTTATATCTTTTTAGGACATTTCGAAAAGGCGGCGCCGACGGATGCCTGCTCTGATCGGAAATCCCAATTGCATGACAACCCGCGCAGTGCTGGCGAAGTAGGTCGTTGCCGAATTCGTTCGAGGATTGTTGTGCAAACGCATCTATCGGCAAAGCCAACCACATTAGCGCAATTGCGACGCGCAATGGGCGTGCGGTGCATTTCATCTCTACGTGCTAACCCGCGTTTTCATAACGGCCTCCAGCGGCCTGCGGGGCGTTGGAGACACGGGAAGTCCGTAGCCAAGCCGCAGCACGATCTGTGGATGCCCACGGGAACTTCCAATCTCAGCCAATCCTGAGCGAAGTTCGTCTACTTCACATGCTTGGTTCAAATACGACACATTTACGCCCAGGCTCTCCGCAGTAAGCAAAACTCCACCCAACGCCTCTCCTGCCCGCACCCAGTCCAACGGCTGATCAAACCCAGTTGAAAGAATCAGAAAACCAGCAGCCAGGCGGACCAGTGTTTCGTCGAACGACACTTTCTCACTGCCCACATCGAAAGTGCGAATAAGAAGGGGTGCCACATAATTCATAGGAGCTTCGAAGCCAATGGATTTTGCTGGAATTCCATCGGGTTCGCCCGTCCGGCTTGCATGTACCCAGTTGGCCAACTCTCGGCGAAATTCTCGGTTTTCAAATTGCTGGCGGTCGGCCGAAGAAACTAGGTTTCCAAGCGCCGCTCGTTCGGACTTGCTTTGGATCCAATTCGCGTGAACACCGTTGGCCGAGGCAGCACCAGCGATTGCATCGCAGACAGTCAAGTCAAGTGACCTTGTTGCAAACCTTCCCCTATTGGTCCTACGCCGCGTGATCGCCTGGAGTAGTTCCGGCCGCCCCGCCTTTTCCTTTTTGCGCTTACCAATGATGACTTCGGCAATTAAATTGCTATCAGATGGCTCTGGAATGCGCCGAGTACGCACATCAAAGCCAAAAGCACGCGCAGCGGTTTCCAAGAAAAACATTGCGACCCCGCACGAGATGATCAACTCCCGATCGTTGGGATCGCTTGCAGGCAATGATCGCGTACGATCGGCAAATATCCTTACCTCATCCCCGTCGACTTCAAAGATCCAAGGCTGTGTGTTGTGGTTGGAGGGCGCAAGAATTGCGTAGCGCAGAAGGAATTCTACTTGCGCCGACTTGTCGCCGAATTCAGGAAACTGATTCGGACTAATGTCCCAACAGTCGAGATAGCTCATGAAACTTCCCATCACGAATGACTTCTGCAACATAGTGCCGATCGACCTTGAGCGGGTTGATCTCAATCAAACGAAGAAAGAGGCAGGCCAGTCCGTGCAGAATAAACGCCTTTTAAGGCGCAACGACCCCAACCTTGCCGCTCCGCGAAAGACTCGGCGTTTACAACTGCCTCCTCTGAGGACGGGGCAAACCCAACCACGCAGGCTTTATCAGGCGAATAGCAGCAAACGTGCGCCGCACGATCTGCAATTCTATTAGTGGTCGCCGCCTCCTCAGCGCAGACCAACGATATTTTCCTGCACTTCGCTAACGCTATTTCTTCTGCCTCTTCAGCAGTCGCCCCCCATCCCATACCCAGCGTCATGTTGGCGTTTACGACGAAAGCCGCCCAACCCTTCCAAGGCGTTAACGGCTCGACATCGTACGTGCCGGGAGATAGGGCAATGATAAATGTGACAATAACTGTGAGCACGCGAAGCATGGACACCTACCGTTCCATGTAAACATTCGTAGTGGAACGAGGTCGGGACGTTGTGCAGAATCAATTTAAGACGCTGGGAGAAATCTTAAGTAATACTACGTAGGCAGATCGTGATTTTACTCTGCTGCGCGGCGCGGCCGCTGTAAGAACTTAATTCGCCGCGACTAAATACAACACTCAACTATTCCCGATCAGAATTCCCGCAGCGAGGACCAACGAACCACCAAGAACTATTTGGAAAGCCGCACGAAGAAACGGCGTTTCCATATATCGATTTTGAATCCAAGCAATTGCCCACAACTCTACAAAAACGATAGCAAATGCGATTGCCGTCGCCGCCCAGAAATGCGGGATTAGATAGGGTAATGCATGACCGAGGCCTCCTAGCATTGTCATAATGCCAGACGCAAAACCTCGCTTTACCGGAGAGCCTCGACCAGAAATCACGCCATCGTCGTGCGCCGCTTCGGTGAACCCCATGGAAATGCCAGCGCCAACTGATGCGGCAAGACCGACGACAAATGTCGTCCACGAGTTATGCGTTGCGAAGGCTGTCGCAAATATAGGTGCCAACGTCGACACCGAACCGTCCATAAGTCCGGCCAGACCCGGCTGCACCCAAGTCAGGACAAACTGGCGCCGAGCGGTGTCTCTTTCGCTTTTGCTCGCATTACTTGCCTCGTACTCGGCTTTCAGATTTTCCGCTCGAGTCTCGTGTTTTCTTTCCGCAGCAGCAAGGTCGCCGAGTAGTTTTCGTGTCTGCGTATCGGAGCTATTTGCGGCAGCACGCTGATAAAACGAAGCTGCCTCCTCTTCCATCCTGGTTGCCTCATCGCGGATGCGATCAAGCGTAAGATTCTTCGTGAGCCAGACCGGTCTACGGTAATAATAGCCGGCAACATGCTCACGCCGGAGGAGTGGAATTGTTCTTCCAAATCGGCTTTCGAAATTTTCAATCAACCGTCGACGATGCCCTTCTTCCTCCTTCGCCATTTCATCAAAGATTTCGGCCGAGGCTGGATACTTTTCTCGCAGCATACTTGCAAACGTCGCGTAAATTCTTGCGTCGTCTTCCTCCGAAGAAATTGCAAGAGCGAGAATTTCGGATTCATCGAGATCCAAGAACTTTCGGCGAGAACCGAGGCTTGTAAGCATCAGATTTTTCCTATTTCCGTTAGTGTAAAACTCTTCACTCGCGGTCCTTTGACATAGGTCAAGCGCTTAATTTTCGGTCATTAACTCAGCCCCATCATAAGATGACTTGATCCAGCGCAACGACAGTTCCTCTGGCGGCGCCTATTCGGCCACTAGTAGTTGAAAGAGGTGGTGCCCATGATCGAAAACTGGCCTGAGACGATAGCGGCCTTGAGCGCTCAATTGAAAAGCCTTCGGACCAATTCTGCCGAAGTAATGCGGACATTCTCTGAATGCGCAAAAGCTTCGCTTAAATCAGGGGCCCTCGATACCAAGACAAAAGAACTGATGGCCCTCGCAATTTCAATTGCTGTCCGCTGCGACGACTGCATCGCATTCCATGCGAAAGCTGCGGTTCAACAAGGTGCGACCCGTGAAGAAATCCAAGAGACACTCCAGCTCGCCATTTACATGGGGGCCGGCCCGTCGGTGATGTATGCGAGCCATGCGCTAAGTGCGTTCGAAGGATTTGCAGCTACTAGCGTTGCGGCCGATTAAACAAGATATCGGCGTTTATCCTCTTCAAACCTAGTGTCTGCGAACAGCTTGGTAGCTGATCAAAAGTAAGAGCTTCCAGTCATAGCTAGTGTGCTGAGTAACCCGAGAACGGGAACCCACGTCGGTACGGTGATGCTACCGCGTGGAAATTTATGTGGCTTCATTCGAAGCCGCAGGAGCGAAAGATTTACCAGGGCGAATACGATTAAAGTTGCGATCGAAGTGAATTCGGCAAGAAGTACAAGCGGGAAAAGCAGCGTCAGTAAAAGTACTGCAACAGACACAATAGCAGTCGCGACTAATGGTGTGCCGGTCGCCGCGTGAACCAGCCCAAAGGCTGACGGAAGGTCTCCTTGGCGGGACATTCCATAAACGACTCTGGAGGCCATCGTCATTTGGGCGATCACAGTATTTATCGTTGCACCGATCGCGATTGCGGTAATGACTGGAGCGCCGATCCCGGCGACTTCTCTAAATACGATTGTTAAAGGCGCGTCGCTTGTGGCGAGCCGTGCAATTGGGACAGCTGTCACAGCAATTGCGGCAATGAGAATGTAAAGCGATCCCGCGATAATCAAGGTTAGAGCCATAGCCAAAGGCACATCACGCGTCGGCGTATGCGCCTCTTCAACAATATTCACTAAATCTTCGAAGCCGATGAACGCGAAGAAGGCTAGCAGTGAAGCGAAAAAGATACCTGAGATCGCGACATGCTCCATTGGCGGCGGCGCCAGTATCGCATCTCCGATCGGAAGCCCCGCATGGAATGCGGCAACGATAACGGCTACGAGACCCCCAACCTCAAGTAGCGTGAAAAGACTGGTCAATACTACAGATTGCAGAATTCCCCATGCCGTTACAGCAGTGACCACAACGATGACGCCGACAATAACGAATTCACGCGGAAGACTGACAAACTCCGAGATGTAACCGACCGATCCAAGAGTAACAGCCGCGGATGCAATTACACCGATTACAATGGTGAGACCGCCGGTCAGGATGGACAGAACGCGCGACTCAAATGCTGCTTTTACATATGCGGCCTCTCCCGCAGCGACAGGAAAGCGCGTGCACAATTCAGCGTAAGAGCCAACTGTGAGGCCCATCGCAACAGCTGCGAGAGCAAATGCTAACGGGGAATGAATGCCCGCATGCGCCGCTACCGACCCGATTAGCACATAAATGCCCGCGCCAACGGTTATGCCGACGCCATAAAGAACTAGCAGCGGCAAACCCAATCTTCGACGAAGTTGACCCGTTGTATTCATCCTTGGCCAACCTTCCATAATGCTCGAAAAAGCGCGCAGACTTACCTTCTAAGTCTGCGGCGGCGCCAATCATGCCACAAGAACCCAGCTCCCACGACCAGAACTAAAAAGACCAGAAGCGCAATAGCCGCGATGGTTTCTGGCATAATCAGATTCCTTCCAAAAGAAATGAGACCTATCGGTAACGAAAACCTGTATGCAGCATTGCATCTGCGAATCTCGCGGCAATTCCTCAAGAATACTTTTGCCATAAGTCTTGCCCGTCACTTTGCGCTTGATCAACCTCGCAGCTCCCTACGTATTCTCACGTATAATGGATCGAGCGTTATGTTTGATCCGCATCAACGCGTAATTACGCGATGCTCGCTAATCGGTGGCCGATGGATGCTAGACATATATTGCTTCGTAGTATTGATACGCTTGAAAAGCGTATGCATTTGCAGCGCAAACGCATGGCGGAACTCCGCTCAATTAATTGCGATCATACCCACGCTTCCGCAATCCTCGACGAAATGACGACAGGCTTTGTCCGTTTGGTAGAGCGTCTTGAACGATCTTTTCCTGAGGAAAGCACTCGCTATTTGCAGGTTAAAGAAACTCGTAAGGTACCGCCTCGCAGCAAATGAGGCAGCCAATGGTTTGCTTTCATGACAGCTTATTAGGCAATGAGAGAAAGCTAACGAGTAGCATTCAGGCAATTGCTCGAATTCAGCGCGGCATGAGCAGCAACGTAAATTTTTGTCAGACCAACTCCCCGAGTTGATCCACCTCAAAACGATCGGCTTCCGAGCGCGTAATCCTCCTCCAACTACCGGAGGAATGCGTCATGTCGATTTCATCTATGGGCACAAAGAAGGTAATTTCACCGCTAGGCCCCACGATCTTTTCTGCAAAAATCCTCGGACTTGTAGTTGGAGTCGCGGCGCTTGCCTTGATTCTTTGGTGGCCTACACCCGCTGGCCTTCCCGTTGCAGGCAAAGTCATGCTCGGCATCCTCGCTTTCGCTGTCGCCGTCTGGATGACAGAAGCATTGGATTATGCGGTTTCGGCCGTAGTGATAACGGCTCTAATGGCGTTCTTACTTGGCACCGCACCGAGCGTTACCAATCCAAGCGGTTTAATGGGCACTAGCGCCGCACTGGGCCTTGCCTTTAGCGGCTTCGCGAACACGGCACTCGCACTGGTAGCAGCAGCGCTCTTCTTGGCGGCTGGCATGACTGCAACCGGACTCGACAAACGTATTGCTCTATTCATTCTCTCGAAAGTGGGCACTGGCACGCACCAGGTCGTTATCGGCTCCATTCTCGTAGGCATTGTCTTGGCCTTTATGGTGCCGTCTACCACCGCCCGCGTTTCCGCGATTATACCAATCATGCTTGGGATCATCGCAGCATTCGGAGTAAGCAAGAAAAGCGCCTTCGCCGGCATGTTGATGATTACGACCACCCAAACGGCCAGCATCTGGAACGTGGGAATCAAAACTGCCGCCGCTCAAAACATGGTTGCCGTTGGATTTATCGAAAAAACTCTCAAGCACACAGTTACCTGGCTGGATTGGCTGATTGCAGCAGCTCCATTTGCGATCGTAATGACGATCGCACTTTATTTTGTGATGACACGCATGATGCCTCCGGAGATCAAAGAGGTTCCGGGTGGCCGCGAAGCGATCCGCAATCAGCTACGTGAACTTGGACCGACTAAAGCCTCAGAACTGAAACTGCTGGCGATCTCGCTGACGCTGATTGCTTTCTGGGCCACCGAGGGTGTGCTGCACAAGTTTGACACGAGCTCGACGACCGTTGCCGCCATCGCGCTAATACTTCTGCCAGGAGTTGGCATTATGAGCTGGAAAGAGGTTCAGTCTCGGATCCCTTGGGGAACGATTGTACTGTTTGGTGTAGGCATCAGCCTAGGCACAGCACTTCTTCAAACGAAAGGCGCCGTTTGGTTAGCGGATATTGTTGTCGCTGAGTTCGGCCTGAAACAGGCAACCGCTCTCTTTATTCTAGCCGTGATGAGCGTTTTTCTGATTGTAATCCACCTTGGCTTTGCCAGCGCTACGGCACTAGCCGCAGCAATGATCCCGATTGTGATAGCCGTGCTGCAGGGCGTTGCGACACCCGGAATCAATGTTGTAGGTATGACATTGCTTCTTCAGTTCGTGGTGAGCTTCGGCTTTATCTTAGTCGTCAACGCCCCACAAAACATGGTGGCTTACGGCACTGATACATTCTCTGCTCGTGACTTCGTTCGCACCGGTCTCGTGCTTACAGTTATCGCCTTCGTATTGGTGATCGTGCTAGGCGCGACCTATTGGCGCTGGCTCGGTTACGTCTAGTCCGGCTTATAAGCCTTGATGAAGATCAATCATCTTTGTCGGCTAACGGTTGATAGTACGGGTCGTCGTACTGCTTTAGGATATCGATAAAATGCTGTTGCCGCACAATACCGTCGTCGCTGTCGTTGATGGCGAGCATCTCAATCTATTCGTAAATAAGGGGAATGAAACGAGGGTAGATCTTGTGATCTTTGATACTCCACCGTTGAATTCAACAAATGCCGGGTCGGGGTTGCGCCACCATCATGAAGCGGCAAACCCTGACGCAGACCGCAAGCATGAAGATGCACACACTGCCGCAGCGGCTCAAGCCCTGAACAAATTCAGCTTGGATAACACTGTTAGTAAACTGGTTATTGTCGCCGACCCGAGAACACTCGGTGAGCTTAGACGACACTATCACCCCGCGCTTAGTCAGAAATTACTAGCTGAAATTTCGAAGGATCTCGTGGGGAGCTCAGCGAAAGAAATCGGCTCGCAAATTCAAAAGGCTTGATAGTCCAGCTCTCGCCAGATTTCTCAAAAATCACGGAGGCAAAGACATGAAGCTTCACAAAGGGATTTTTCGGCTTTGGTTGCTACTTTCATTAGTATGGATGGGAGCGATTGTTTGGCGAAGTGACCTGTCTTGTTCGCTAAAGAACGGCTTAGGTGTAACCGCGCCTTGGTGTCAGTTCCCATTAGTTGATGCTCAGGATTACTATTCGCACTTGGCACTTCGTCTTTTTAGCGCTCCGATTGTTGCTGGGATCGGCATCCTAGCACTCGCGTGGGTGATCGACGGATTCCGTCGGCGACGTTAGTGCAATCGATAATTAAACGAGGATTAGACGTCCTAGATTGAACTTACCAATTTTCTGAGCTCATCAAGCTTGGAGAATCCGCCAATTTACCGTTGAGTATGATCTTAGCGATCCGAGAGATCCGGTGCGCTTAGCTTGGTCATAGCGAGCTATTTCGTCATCATATCGACGGTCTGCATCGTTACTTGCCATCATCGATAAAATCGCAATCGCAGTCTTGCGCCAAATCAAAGCGCGGAGGCAAAAAACGAACGAGTGTATTTGAGAAGCAGCTTGCGGAGGCACATCCGCAACCATCTGTAACGTTACTTAAGGAGATAAAGCGATGACAACCAACATTGGGAATGCGGAAAGAATGATCCGTTTTATGGCCGGAGCGCTTCTTCTAGCGTTGGGCTTTCTCGCGCCGCTCCATCTTTACATCCAAGTTGCGCTTATCGCTGCGGGCGCGATCGCCGTAATTACCGCTGCGGTGCGGTTTTGCCCGATCTGGGCTGTATTGGGCTTTAACACCTGCGGAAGATAGTTTTCCGAGAGAGTAAACTGGAGCTATTTTGATCGTCATTAAGCAGAGGTCGCTTCTAAGGTAACCGATGGCAGTCACGGAACCCCAGCCTGGGAATGCACCTTGGACGGCCTTGGCGCTGAATACCAAGAACCGCGCTAAAGCTATTTTTGAGATTGCTTATCGGTTCAAGGTAACCACTGCCATAGTGGCAGCGACCCTCTTGATCGCAGTTATTGCTGCGTTTTTCCTCTTCCGTCCGGTTTATGTTTCGGTCGCAAAACCTGAACACAACGTCGCTATAAGAGTATTTGGATTGGGGACTGTCGAGGCGCGTATTTTCTCTCGCATTGGCTTCAAGGCATCCGGAACGCTTGTCGCTCTCTATGCGGATCATGGGGACCAAGTTCGAGCCGGCCAAGTGATCGCGCGCATCGATAACAGCGAACAGCGTGCGCGGCTGGCGAAAGCTGAGGCGCAACGCCAGAACGCTGAAGCAGTGATAGAAGTTGCAAGAGCTGTGGCGGCTAAAGCCGAGACGCAATTGGCGCAGCGCGTTCTTTCGAATCGCAGAAGACAGGAATTGCTCGCAAAACAATCGATTTCTACGGAAGCAGCTGAAGAAGCACAGCTTACTGAGAACATTGCTCGAGCAGATGTTTTGGTAACTCGTGCCGAGCTAACTGCGGCCGAGGCCCGGCTCAAGGACGCGCAGGCTCAGTTTGAATACGAAAAGGCGATCCTGGGTCAGCATGATTTGACTGCGCCGTTTGACGGAGTGGTCATTTTGCGAGCGAAGGAACTTGGTTCAATACTGACAGCTTCCGAGCCACTCTTTACGATCGTTGCACCGGATACGGTGTGGATTCTCGCCTATGTGGATGAAGTCCGATCAGGTGATATTCAAGTAGGCCAATTGGTCGAGCTAAAACTCAGGTCTATCCCCAATACCGTATTTCCTGGCCGAGTGGAGCGAATTGGAATTGAAAGTGACCGCGTTAATGAGGAGCGCCGAATATACGTTTCATGCCAAGGCTGCCCTCACACTTTCTACCTCGGAGAACAATCAGAAGTCTTTATAACAACAGCGGTTCTGGACGTCGCTCTGCTAGTACCTGAGGCAGCCGTTGAGTTCGTCGACAGCTCTCTTGGAAAGGTTTGGGCGGTCCAGAACGGCCGGCTTGGTCGAAGGCTCGTTAAACTTGGAAAACGATCGCTCGATGGGCGCGTAGAAATTGCCGAGAGCATTCCCGATAGCGTGCACATTGTTGCCTCGGTGCTCCCCGGCTTTGCCGAGGGGCAAAGCGTAAAAATAGTGGAAGGCAAATGAACCTTGCCATTCGAGACATCCGGCACAATCTCGTTCGTTTCATCCTAACGTGCGTTGGACTCGCTCTTTTGCTCGGCGTCGTTCTGTCAATGATCGGTATCTACCGCGGTTTGGTTTCCGAAGCGCTTACATTGATCAGATCGCCAGCGGTAAACCTTTGGGTTGTTGAAGCGCATACTCGTGGACCGTTCGCCGAAGCGTCTAGAATCCCTGGCGATACACAAGAGGCCATTGCGCGGATATCCGGCGTTGCCGCTGCCGGATCGGTTACTTACCAGTCTCTCGATGTCGAATACGGCGACCGAAGGATCAGACTCTATTTAATTGGGTATGAACCGGGCCGCTTGGGTGGGCCGCACCAGGTGATTATTGGCAGGAATATCGCACGAAGCCGCTTCGAGCTTGTTTCAGATGTAAGCGCCGGCTTACGGCTAGGAGAGCGGGTTCGCCTCGGTCGCGATACCTTCACAGTGGTTGGATTAACGAAGGGATTGGTTTCCTCCGGCGGAGATCCAGTTGCTTTCGTTTCGCTAAGAGATTCACAAAAGCTTCAGTTTGATCTCGCGCCACCCGCGGTACGGCGAGAGCTTGCCCGCGGCGCAAATATTTCCGGTACCGATATCATCAATGCCGTCGTAGTACGTCTTTCACCCAATGTTTCCCCGGATATCGTTGCTACAGACATCCGTCGTTGGAAGCATCTGTCTGCGCTTACGCAGGAACACCAGGAAGCGGTTCTGGCGAAGTCGGTGATTGAGCGCGCGCGACGTCAAATCGGGCTATTTACTTCTATTTTGCTCACGGTATCGACCGTCATTATCGCTCTTATTATTTACACTTTGACCATCGATAAAATGCGCGACATTGCAACATTAAAGCTTATAGGCGCGCCCAATGCCACGATTGTCGGATTAATCGTGCAGCAGGCCCTTGCCATGGGCATCATTGGGTTCGCTGTTGGAGCTTCTCTAATTGTATCTGTGAAGGATTACTTCCCACGGCGCGTCGTATTACAACCCGAAGACGCAATCGCGCTAGGTGTTATTGTGATGATTGTGTGCGTTCTTGCTAGTGGACTGGGAGTGCGGCTAGCGCTCAAGGTCGACCCGTCTGCCGCCCTGGGAGGATAACCGGTGAGCGATACACTCGTCGGCGACCCTCTCGTACGGGTAGAAGCCGTGTCCAAACATTTTGGTGACGGCCCTACCCGTGTCGATGCCCTAAGAGATGTAACGATCGATGTGTTTCCCCGCCAGATTGTTGCGCTGCTCGGCCCCAGCGGATCCGGCAAGACAACGCTTCTCAACGTGATCGGCTGCATTCTAGAGCCTAGTAGCGGAAGAATAACCCTTGATGGCGATCTTGTTTACGACAATCGGTGGCTGCGATCTGATCTTCGCCGACTTCGCCTAGACAAGATCGGTTTCATTTTTCAGAAGCACAATCTCATTCCATTTCTGGATAACACTGAGAATGTTGCAGTAGTGCTGGTGCTGGCCGGTTACAGCGCCAACGAAGCTCGCGAGCGTGCAGTCGAATTGTTAGACTACCTGGAAGTCGGCCATCGAAAGCACGCGATGCCATCGCAACTTTCAGGTGGCGAGGCTCAGCGAGTGGCCATCGCACGAGCGCTCGCAAACCGACCTCGTATCATCCTTGCAGACGAGCCTACAGCTGCGCTCGACTCACATCGGGCAGGAATCGTAATGGACTTATTGCGTAAGGTTGCAACGGATCAGAATGCTGCGATTATTGCAGTAACGCATGACGACAAGATATTCGACCGTTTCGACCACATTTACCAATTGCGCGATGGAGTGCTGGAGAACAACTAAAGCAATGCGATCAGTGCACCCTATCCCAAGCGGTTGACCCGACAACCATCGTTTCGGAGCGAACCCACCAGCAAAGACTATTTAGTAGACACTGAATGCATCCGACGAACGGCTAGTGCCAACCGGAAAGCGATTAATAATGCCACGGAATATTTCAGAATGAAAAGCGCATCGCTGGCCAACCCCCGGTAATGTTTACGGGAATTGGTTGGGGCGCCAGGATTCGAACCTGGGAATGGCGGAATCAAAATCCGCTGCCTTACCACTTGGCTACGCCCCAGCACGGCAAGCGGCGCAATCTACTCAAGTTCGGCCCCGGTTCAATGCCAGAATGGCCGCATCCCGGACTGCTTGAAGGGCTCAAACGAGGCTGCTAGGAAGCAGCCGCCGCGCCGGACCAGGGTTCCGGAAGGCGTCTTTCCTGACTGATGTCGGAGTGTAGCGCAGCCTGGTAGCGCACCTGCTTCGGGAGCAGGGGGTCGGAGGTTCGAATCCTCTCACTCCGACCAGTCGGCAGGCCAGAAGCGGCACAACAAGCCGAAAAGGCACAATAAAAGAGCCTCCGCCGCAAGGCGGTCCGTTCCCAGCTCATCGAAGTCCGAGGCTTCCGCCGGGATTGCCGGCGAGACGTCGTGTGCGTCAGCCGGCCTTCAGATTGCCCGCAGCCTGGCGGCCGCGGTCCGTCGTCACGATGTCGAAGTTGATCTTCTGTCCCTCATTGAGGGTCGATAGACCGGCCTGCTCAACCGCACTGATATGCACGAAAACATCTTTGCCGCCGTCGGACGGCTGGATGAATCCGTAGCCTTTCTGCGCGTTGAACCACTTCACGGTACCGGAAGGCATGATCGTATCCTTGTCGTAGGTAGTCAGGCGGACGCGTTTTGCGAAATGCGCAAACGATTCCGACAATCGTTTTCTCGGTTTCGAAGTTACGCGGCCAAAAGTCGGTTCAACGAAATCGTTGCCGCCAAATGCCCAATCCCCGGGCCGAAATAAGACTGCCGTAAAATTGGACCGCAACGCGGTTCCCCCGTCAAGAGAACCCCTTGCCCGCATTTTTTGCCCGGCGCGTAATCGCTATGCAGCGGCACCCACGGCGCGGAGGCATTATGATAATGAGAGCGCCTTCAAAGGCGTTAATCCATCCAAGGCGAAGGCAGAATGAGCGAAGAAATCCAGTTCGACCGCAGTTTCGACGCCAATCCGGGCGTTGCCGAGGAAATCGCACCCGGAGTTCGGCGGATTCTTTGCGACAATCCAAGCCCGTTTACCTTCAAAGGCACGAACACCTACATCGTGGGAAAAGGCGCGGTGGCGGTCATAGACCCCGGTCCGGCCGACCCCCGCCATATCGAAGCGATCCTGTCGGCGCTCGGTAATGAAACCGTCGCACAAATACTGGTCTCGCATACCCATCGCGATCATTCGCCCGCGGCTGCAGCCATCAAGAAAGCGACAGGCGCCAAGACCTTCGCCGAAGGTCCGCACCGCCCGGCGCGCGAACTGCATCTCGGCGAAACGCCGCCGATGGACTCCGGCGGCGACGATAACTTCATGCCCGATCACAAGCTCGCCGACGGCGAAGTGATCGAAGGCAAGGGTTATGCGCTAGAGGCGGTGTTCACGCCGGGACATACCGCCAATCATGTCGCGTTTGCGCTCCGCGGCACCGACATTCTGTTTTCCGCGGATCATGTGATGGGTTGGGCAACCTCGATCGTGGCGCCGCCCGACGGCTCGATGACCGATTACATGGCGTCGCTGCACAAGCTCGAGAAGCGAAATGAGCAGACTTATCTGCCCGGCCACGGCGGCGTCATTCGCAACGCGAAGAAACTCGTGCAGCAATACATAGAGCACCGCGAAGCGCGCGAGACTGCGATCCTGCGCAAACTCTCGCGCGGGGAGAGCGACATTCCGGGCATCGTGCAGGCGATCTATATCGGCCTCGATCCGCGGCTAGCCAAAGCCGCGGCGCTCACGACCTACGCGCATTTGGAGACGCTGGTCGAGCGCGATCTTGTGAAAACCGATGGACTGCTTTCGCTGGATGGGCGCTATCGGCTGACGGCATAGAAAAAGCCGGCGTCGGGTTACAACGCCGGCTTTCTATAATCGCATTGAGCAAGATTACTCGGCGGCGACACTCGGCAGGCGATAGTCGCCGAACTTGTCGCGCAGCGCCGTCTTCAGAATCTTGCCGGTCGCGGTGTGCGGGATTTCGTCGACGAAAACCACGTCATCGGGCATCCACCACTTTGCGATCTTACCTTCCATGAATTTCAAAATGTCTTCGCGGGAAGGCTTCTTGTCTTTCTTCGGAATGACGATCAGGAGCGGCCGCTCATCCCATTTCGGATGCGCAATGCCGATGACAGCGGCCTCCGCGACATCCGGATGGCCGACCGCCACGTTTTCGAGATCGATCGAGGAAATCCACTCGCCGCCCGACTTGATCACGTCTTTGGCGCGGTCGGTGATTTTCATGTAGCCCATCGGGTCGATGGTCGCGACGTCGCCGGTATCGAAGAAGCCGTCTTCATCGAGAATGTTGCCGCCCTCGCCTTTGAAATAGGCGGAAGAAACCGCAGGGCCGCGCACTTTGAGGCGGCCGAACTTCACGCCGTCCCACGGCAATTCGTTGCCTTCGTCGTCAGTGATCTTCATGTCCACCGTGAAGATCGAGAAGCCCTGCTTCTCCTGAATATCGAGTTTTGCGTCGCCCGTGAGATGTCCGACTTCCGGCTTGAGCGGGCCGCAGGTACCGATCGGGCTCATTTCGGTCATGCCCCAGGCGTGCGTGACCTGCACGTCGTAAACGTCCTGGAATTTCTGCATCATTGCGCGCGGGCAAGCGGAACCGCCGATCAGCACGCGATTGAGATAAGGCAGCTTCAGGTTGTTCTGTTCGAGATGCGCGAGCAGCATCATCCAAACCGTCGGCACCGCCGCCGTGATGGTCACCTTGTATTTGTCGAGCAGTTCGTAAATCGAGGCGCCGTCAAGCTTCGCGCCCGGCATGATCAAGCTCGCGCCCGTCATCGGCGCCGAAAAGGCGAGCGACCATGAATTCGCGTGGAACAGCGGCACGACAGGCAGCACTACTTCTTTGGACGCGAGCCCTAGTACGTCCGCAAGCGACGCCACAATTGCGTGCAGCGTGTTCGAGCGATGCGAATAGACGACACCTTTGGGGTTACCAGTCGTGCCGGAGGTGTAGCACATACCGGCCGCGTCGTTTTCGTCGACCTTGACCCATTTGAAGTTGCCGTCGGCTTCCGCGATCCAGTCTTCGTAAGCCACCGCATTCGGCAGCGAGGTTTGCGGCATATGCGCCTTGTCAGTCAGCACGATGTATTTTTTCAGCGTCGGCAGCTTATCGGCGAGCTTTTCCAGGATCGGAACGAACGTCAGGTCGACGAAGATCATTTTATCTTCGGCGTGATTGACGATGTAGATGATCTGCTCGGCGAAGAGGCGCGGGTTCACCGTGTGATAGACCGCGCCAGCGCCCAGAATTCCGTACCAGGCTTCGAGATGGCGCGCGGTGTTCCACGCGAGCGTTGCGACGCGGTCGCCCTTCTTGATGCCGTCCTTCACGAGCCGCTGCGCGACCTTTAGCGCGCGGGCGCGGATTTCCTTGTAGGTCGTCTCTACGATCGGACCTTCGATCGAGCGGCTGATAACCTTGCGGTTGGGATATTGAATGGCGGCGTGGTCGATGATCCGGTTGCAGGTCAGCGGCCAGTCCTGCATCAAGCCCTTCATGGTACGTCTCCCTCACTCTATTCACGCGGCACCTTTTTCCGGCGCCTTTCGCGGCAAAGCTAGCGCGGGCTGGCTCCCAAGAAAACTGCCGATCCGACAACGGGAAACAAAGAAGAACGCATGAGAATCGCGGCGTTTATGCTGTTTCTTGCGGCAACCATCTGGGCCAGCGCGACGCTCGCACGGGAAGAAGGCTTGGATTTGCCGGACACCGTGCCGATGCCCGAACAACGCCCTTCGGAAGCGCCCCGGCGGCCGGGAGACGCGCGGCCCCGGTTCCCTGTCCTGCTTTTGATCCCGAAAGAAGACGCTGACGCGGCAGCCAAGCTCTGCAAGGCGGTGTTGGACCGGGACAAGATGACCGCGGAAATCGCGGGACCGGCATTATGGGATAACGGCTGCGGTGCGGTCGGCCAGATCACGATTTCGGCGATCAAACTCAAGGACGGCAAACAGATCGCGTTGCGCCCTGCCGCGCTGATCCGCTGCGAAACCGCCGAGGCCGTCGCGGACTGGGTGCGTGAAGAACTCGTGCCAGCGACCGAAGCCTATTCCGGGCTCGCGCGGATCGATGTCGCGGCCTCCTATCATTGCCGTCCGCGCAACAACATTCGCGGGGCGCTGATGAGCGAGCACGGCCGCGCCAATGCGCTCGATATCCGCGCGATCGTTATGAACGACGGGCGGCGTTTCGGTGTCGATCTGCGCGAGACGCCGATCCAGTTATTGAGCGATCTGCGGCGCAGCACCTGCGAGCGTTTCACGACGGTGCTCGGGCCCGGCTCGGACGGCTTCCACGAAGATCATTTTCATCTGGATCTCGCGCAGCGGCGCGGCGGCTACCGTTTGTGCCAATGGAATTTGCCGGTTCCGCCCGAGCCCGCACGAAACCCGCAGCGCGTGGCGGATCCATCCACTAAGCAACAGCAGTCGCCCTAACTATTGAGCATGATCTTTTCCGAAAACCGGTACCCACTTTTCGGGATCATGCTCCAATGGAAAAGGGCGCCACTTTCGTGACGCCCTTTTGCCCCCAAAACGCAAGTCGCTAGCCGATCAGATCACTCTGACCAGCGCGCCTTGCGGCACACGATTGTAGAGATCGATCACGTCTTCGTTCAGCATACGGATGCAGCCCGAGGAGATTGCCTGACCGATGTATTCCGGCTGGTTGGTGCCGTGAATGCGGAAGAGCGTGTCCTTGTTGCCCTGGAACAGATAGAGCGCGCGGGCGCCCATCGGATTGTGCGGGCCCGGCGACACGTATTTCGGAAGGTTCGGAAAGCGCTTCAGAATGTCCGCCGTCGGCGTCCAGTCCGGCCACTCGGCTTTGCGCTTGACGACTGCCTCACCCTTGAAGGCCATGCCTTCTTCGCCGACGGTCACGCCATAGCGATAGGCCTTGCCGTTCGGTTGGATGAGATAAAGGAATTTCTTGTCGGTATCGACGATCACGGTGCCCGGCTTGTCCTTGGTCGGGTAATCGACCAGATGGCGCAGCCAGCCGGAATCCGGCGTGTGCTTGAGATAAGGGGCGCTCGCGATCAGCTTCCTGTCACGCGCAGGAATCGCGGACTCGGGAACAGGATCGAGGGTATCGGAAATGCATCCGGCCAGGGTGAAGGCCATGAGCACAAAAGCGAGGTGACGAATCCGCATTTCTTACTGACCTAGAAAGTTCGCTTGCCCCCAAGCTTGGCCTGTCACTATCTGAACTGATTTTTGCCGGGAAGAGGCTAAGGCCTTGCAACTGCTGGATATCAAATCCTGTGGCAGAAATGTCGCAACGCAGTATGCGGAAAAGCCCAAAGCGAGGGCAAAAGCTCTTCCTGCATCGCGAAAAAGCATCCGAGGGCGGCAGTTAACCTTTGTGGAGTCAGATCGCCGCAGGGCCGAAGAACGCCGGGAAACTTTCGCCGAATCAACTAATTCGGGCCGCGCGAATTGCCCAAAAGCGCCTTAGTCGGACGCGAAAACCCCCGCCCTTACGGGGACTACAAGATGGGTTCGGAGAAAGAAATGTCTGCCAACACCAAGATCGAAGCGCGCGAAACGGGCCGGCCTGGCCTCGAGAGCCAGTACCGCAAGGTCGGCATCTCGGCGCTCGCCGCAACGCTTGCATACAACGGCGAACAGAAGAACGACGCCTACGCGCCGAAGCCGCGTGTCGTCACGCTGCGCGATCTCGAACTGCTCGCGATCTGATTTCGCTCCGGCTTTTTCTTTACGAGAGGATGACGGCGCGGATCGCGCGCCGTCATGGGCGCTACCATGGACGCTACCCGCAAGGCGCGGTAGTGAGGCGGCACTAACGCTTCCTTCCTCGCGAGAAATTTCATGCTCTTCGCCCATGTCCTGCGCGGCGCGTCCCTCGTCCGTATCGAAGTGAAAGAGGGCGAGCCCTGCCCGCCGGATGCCGTCTGGATCGACCTCGTTGCGCCCACGATCGGCGAAGACAGGATCGTCGAACAGGCGATCGGCGTCATGGTGCCGACGCGCGAGGAAATGGCCGAGATCGAAATCTCAAGCCGCCTCTACATCGAGAACGGCGGGCGCTACATGACCGCGACCGTCATGTTCAATACCGACACCGACAAGCCGGGCACGACCGCGATCACCTTCATCATCGCAGGCACCAAACTCGTTACCGTGCGCTACGACGAGCCGAAGCCGTTCAGCTATCTCGCCGGGAAATTGTCGAAAGCCTGTGCGGCGACGACTACCGGTCCGTCGATCATGGTCGAACTCTTAGATGCGATCATCGACCGGGTCGCCGATATCCTCGAAAAACTCGCCGCGGAAGTGGACAAGGTTTCGACCCGCGTGTTCGAGCGCAACGCCGCGCGCGACGATCCGAACCAGCGCTATCAGGCAATCCTGCGCACGATCGGCCGCAAGGGCGATCTCTTGTCCAAGACCCGCGAAAGTCTCGTCTCTCTGAACCGGCTCGTGCTGTTCTTCACGAACGAGGCGGAAGCGGTGGGTCTGCCGAAAGATCAGCGCGCTCATCTCAAGAGTGTTGCCCGCGATATTTCATCGCTCACCGATCACGCGAGTTTTCTCGCGAACAAGATCACGTTCCTGCTCGATGCCACGCTTGGCATGGTGAGCCTGGAGCAGAACAACGTGATCAAGCTGTTCTCGGTTATGGCGGTGACGCTGATGCCGCCGACGCTGATTGCGTCGATCTACGGCATGAATTTCGAACATATGCCCGAGATCAAATGGGTGTACGGCTATCCGCTCGCGCTGATCGCGATGGTGATCGCGGCCATCGGGCCGTATTTCTTCTTCAAGTGGAAGCGGTGGCTTTGATTTTTGTTGGCGCGTGATCTTGTCCGAAAACCGGCGCCCACTTTTCGGGACCACGCGCTCTAAAAAACGTGCTGGCCGCCGTTGATATGGATCTCGGCGCCGTTCACGTAAGACGACATTTCCGTACACAACACATAAATGATCTTCGCGACCTCGTCCGGCGTGCCGAGACGGCGCAGCGGAATCTGTTCGACGATTTTATCCGTGCCCGGCGACAGGATCGCGGTGTCGATTTCACCCGGCGCGATTGCATTCACCCGGATGCCGCGCACGCCGAAGTCCGCCGCCATTTCGCGCGTGAGCGAAGTGAGTGCTGCTTTCGAGGTGGCGTAAGCCGCGCCCGCGAAGGGATGCACGTGCGAGCCGGCAATCGAGGTTACGTTCACCACCGCGCCTTGCGTATTCTGCAACTCCTGCACGAGACCGCGCGCGAGCATGATCGGTGCGAAGAAATTTACCTGAAACACGCGCTGCCAATCCTCGAGCTGTGTTTCGATCGCGCCCAGACGCCTGCCGCTATCGCCCTTCGGCGAAATGCCGGCGTTGTTCACGAGCGCGTGCAGTTCGCCGCCGATGCGCGATTTGATTTCGTCGATCGCAGCCGTCACCGCCTTCGGATCGGCCAGATCGACCTGAATGTGATCTTCCGGCCCCGCTTCCCACGGACAGTTTTCCGGGAAGCCGTGGCGTGAGCAAGTAATCACGCGCCAGCCCGCCGAGGAAAAGCGTTTCACCGTCGCATGGCCGATGCCGCGCGATGCGCCCGTGAGCAGTAGCGTTCTTCGCTTTGCGTTTGCGTCTGTCATCTCACCCACTCACGGATAAAGCCGCGTCTTCGTCCACGTGCTGTTCGCATCCTTGCGCGCGAAACGCACGCGGTCATGCATCCGGTGCGGACGATCCTGCCAGAATTCGATCTCGGAAGGCACAATACGATAGCCGCCCCAATGCGCGGGCCGCGGCACGTCTTTGCCTTCGTATTTCTTCGTGAGTTCGGCGATCCGCGCCTCGAAGGTCGCGCGGCTGTCCAAAGGCCGCGACTGATCGCTCGCAACCGCCGCGATACGGGAACCCCATGAGCGCGAAGCGAAGTATGCGTCCGCCTCCGCGGCGGTCACGCGTTCGATCGGCCCGCGCACGCGCACCTGCCTCCGGATTGACTTCCAGTGCAGCACGAGTGCGGCTTTCGGGTTAGTGGCAAGCTCGCCGCCCTTGGCGCTCTGCTCGTTCGTATAGAAGACAAACCCGCGCGCGTCGGCCTGCTTCAAGAGCACCATCCGGACATCCGGGAGCCCGGCGGCGTCCACGGTCGCAAGCGCCATGGCGTCCGGATCGTTCGGCTCGGCCGCTATGGCCTCGGCAAACCAGGCCGCGAAAAGCGCGAAGGGATCGCTGCTTTCCGCGAAGTCACCTGAAATTAACCCTGCCATGCGCTCAATCCTGTTTGGCTCGTTTGTAACCGCTGTGGGCTGGAGTAATCGGTGCGTAAGGCGTCGTCTGGGCGAGTTCTGTCAGACACCGGCCGTCTTCCTTATCATGGAAAGACGGGCGCCCGGCTATCCGTGGCGTCGCTCCTGTCCGCGCCCGTGGCCGCTGGCCTGATCGCGATGTTCCTCGGCGGCTGCTCGATGCAGCTTTCCTCGCTGCTGCCCGGCGGCGTCAGCGATACCGGCCCGACCGTCATCCGCAACAACGCTAGCGACGAGCCGACCGGCTCGATCCCGCTGCATATGGCGAGTGCGCGCGACATTCCGATGGGGATGTCGGCAATCGACTGGCCGCACGCGCAGGCCGCACTCCGCGAGGCGCTCGCGCGCACCGACGAAGGTCCGAGCGTGCCGTGGGACAATCCGGCGAGCGGTGCCCGCGGTACCGTGACCCCGATCGCGTCCGCTTTCACCAAAGACGGCATCCCGTGCCGCAACTTCATCGCAAGCCACGTCAAAGACGGCATCGAGACCTGGTCCGAAGGCCTCGCCTGCCGCGTGAGCGCGAATATGTGGGAAGTGAAGACGGTGAAGGCGATCAAGAAGTCCTGAAGTCATTTAGACAGCCTTCCGCGTTCTCGCGCCACAGGCCGAGTCTTTCAAAAACTTTTCCGCCCTTTTTAATTTGCGCGAATGGCATAAATGCCAAGCGCGTGTGAAAGGGCGGCGCGGACGCCGGGAATTTCCGATCCCGTCACGGCCGCCTGCACTGAAGAAAAAGTGCAGACGGGTATTCACCGCTTCGAGCCCGGCTAATCCCGGCGCCCGCACACAAGTGGGTTACAGCCTATACGCGCGGCCCCCGGTGGACGTACCGATCTATCCACCGCTGACGGACCTTCTCGGCTTCGCCGTGTGCGCGTTGGCACGCGCCCGCACGAAACCGCCAGAGGAAGGTCCTGTGGCGAGCGGCAGGCTCGCCGGAGCCATCGCGACTTCAGCCGCTGCGAACGAAGTGCGTTACGCTTCGCTTCGCAGCCACCGCTCCCGGCCCGCGCACCGAACACGCCGCGCGACGCGCCCCTCGTGGGTCAGAACGCGCGCATTATCTGCGCGCTGGAGTGAGCGGGGATAGATTTTTCGAAAGATTCGCGGAAAGCATTGCCCGGAAACGAAAAAGCGCTGCCCGGAAAAAGTCTCTATCCCCGCTCAGATTGTGACCCTCAATAATTGACTACTGTAATCTAATAGATTACAGTATTTTATGATCCGCAGCTTCCGGCACAAAGGGTTGCAGCGTTACTGGACGCGAAGCGACGCCTCCGGGCTGCGGCCCGACTGGATTAGCAAGATTGGAATCATGCTCGATGCGCTGGATGCAGCGCAGGCGCCGGAAGACATGGCAATGATCGGAGCGGGCTTTCACCCGCTAAAGGGAAATCTAAAGGGGCGCTACGCGCTCAATGTATCGCGAAACTGGCGTCTGACATTCGGCTGGGACGGCAAGGACGCAATAGAAGTGGATTTGGAGGATTATCATGGCTGAACATTCGGCCCGGCGTGACCCCAACCGCGAACCCACTCATCCGGGTACGCTTTTGAACGATGTCGTGCTGCCGGCGACCGGCGAGTCCGTCATGTCGGCGGCGAAGAAGCTCGGCGTTTCGCGCCAGTTGCTTCACCGGATTCTAGCCGGACAGGCTCCAATCTCGACCGAGATGGCGTTGCGGCTCGGCAAGTTCTGCGGCAACGGCCCGAACCTTTGGCTCGGGATGCAGCAGGCTTACGATCTCTGGCACACCGAGAAGGCGATGAAAAAGACGATTGCGAAGATCGAGACGGCGAAAGAGCGGGCGGCTTAAAGCAGCTTGTCCTGCTTCTCGGTATTCTCGCGTTTCGCTTTCTTGAACACCGAAGGATCGACCCAGGGAATATGCGGGCGCTTGCCGTCGAATAATTCCTCGACGGTCAGAATCTGAATCTTCGCGAACTTACCGTGCATCGGACTTTCGTAAAGCCCGGCGGACGCGGCTTCCTTTTTCATCGGCGCAGTTGGCGCTTCGAGCGAGACCAGCACGCCGATCTTCGCCTTTTCGCGGTCCACCGTCGCGATCAAATCGCGGATCATGCCGACGCCGACATTGCCGCCACCTTTGATCGAGACGACAGCCTTCTCGGTAACTTTTCCGTCCGGCTTGAAATAGAGATAACCGTCCACACCGCCATCCGCGCCCTTGCGTCCGCCCTTGTAAGGCTGCGCTTCGACCATCGAGAGCGCCCATAATTCGAACTGATGTTTGTCGGCATTCGCAAGCGCTGCTGCACCGCCTGCATCCTTCGGAACACCAGCAACATCAAACTTGGCCTGTGGGAAAGCGTCTATCAACCGGCGCTTCACGAGACTGATCGCAAGATGCGTTACGTCGATACCGATCCAGCGGCGATTTAGTTTTTGTGCCGCGTGAACCGTGGTGCCGCAACCGCAGAACGGATCGAGGACGAGATCGCCTTCGTTAGAGGAGGCGGAGATGATGCGCTCCAGAAGCGCGAGGGGTTTTTGTGTTGGGTAGCCGAGACGCTCACGATCTTGAGATGAAATCATATCAATATCATCCCACAAACTTTGAACTGGCTTGCCCTTCAACTCTTCAAAAAAGCGTCGCCTTTGAATTCGTCCGTCCTTACTTTTTGGAAAATGTAATCGACCCTCCTTGTCCCATAACTCCATCTTTTCCTTTGATATTGCCCATCCGTTAGCTGGCGGTTTGTATCCTTTGTATTCGTAAATCAAATTTGGTCGCGGAGCTGGATTAGCAAGATCAGCAATGCGGTATCTGCGTCCTTTTTCGTCGAAATGTTTGAATGTCTTTTCAACGTAAGACATATACTCCGGATCATTAAAGCTATATTGCGGATGAAATTCTGCTTCTTCGCTTTTCACATAGAATAATATGCTGTCTGTAACCGCACCAAACTTTGTAGACTCATGCACTGTGCTAAACGTTCCGTACCGTCGCTTCCAAACTATCTCGTTTTTGAAAGTTGTTTTTCCAAAAACAGCATCCAGCAAAATTTTTAGATAGTGACTCGCCGTTGGATCGCAGTGCAGATAGAGCGACCCAGTCGGCTTCAGCACACGATGCAATTCCAAAAGCCGCACTGCCATCATCGTAAGATACGCCATCATGTCGTTCTCGTTCAGGAACGAGCGCATGGCGCGCAGCATCTCGGCGGCGTCGGTATTGCCCGACTGCATCACCTCGTCGAACGCCAGCTCCGCGTTCGGTCCCCAGTGCCAAGTATCCTCGAAGGCCTCGATCTGCGCCTGACTCTGGCCTTCATTGTCTCGCCCCCCCCCGGAGTTTTGAAGAGCACGTTGTAGGTCGCGTTCGAATTGAACGGCGGATCGAGATAAATCAGATCGACGGATTCATCCTCGATGTAGTCGCGCAGGATCGCGAGGTTGTCGCCGTAATAGAGCGTGTTGGTGCTGGGCGTTTTCCGCATCTTTCCCCCGAATCTTGTCCGACCGTACCCGCCCAGGCGCGGCCATGGAAAGCCGTGGTTTAACGGGGCGCCGTTGCGCCGCCGCACTTCCGCCCCCAAATACCGCTCAGGACCGTGTAAAACGGTTGCCTGAGAGGATTTGGAACCGTTGCGCGACCCCTATGAGGTGCTCGGTGTCGGCCGCAAGGCCACCGCCGACGAGATCAAAAAGAGCTTTAGGAAGCTCGCCAAGAAGCACCACCCGGACTCCAACAAAGGAGACCCGAAGGGCTCCGCGCGCTTCAACGAGATCAACACGGCCTACGAAATTCTCGGCGACGAGAAAAAACGCGCCCAGTTCGACGCAGGCGAGATCGACTCGGAAGGCAAACAGCGCGGGTTCAATTTCGACCCGCGCCAACAAGGCGGCTTCGGACAGGGACAAGGCTTTCCGGGCGGCGAAACGATTTTCGAAACCTTCTCCTATGGTCCCGGCGGATTTCAGCGCCGTGGTTCGCGCGGCGGGCCGCGGCCGCAGGCGGGCGGCTTCGAGGATATTTTAAGCGGCATCTTCGGCGGACGCGCGCAGCCCGAGACCGCCTACGAGGAATTCGATCAGGCGCGCGGCAAGGGCGCGGACGCGGCACTTACGGTCAGCGTCTCGCTGGAAGAAAGCGTCTCCGGCACGAAGAAGCGCGTGACGTTGCCTTCCGGCAAGGAAGTGGAAGTCGCGATCCCTGCTGGCGTCATCGAAGGCCAGCAGATCCGCCTGCGCGGGCAAGGCTTCCCAGGTGCCCTTCCCGGCGATGCGATCGTCACGATCCGCCTCGCAGCACACCCCGATCTCAAGATCGAGGGTATGAACCTCCGCGCGGAAGTTTCGGTGCCGCTCGAAGACGCGATCCTCGGCGGCTCGGTCAGGGTTCCGACACTCTCCGGCGCGGTCGATCTGAAAATCCCGCCGCGCACCTCCGGCGGGCGCACCTTCCGCCTCAAGGGCAAAGGCCTGCCGCAGAAAAATGCCGAGCCGGGCGACCTCCTCGTCTCGCTCAATATCGCGCTGCCCGAGGGGGCGGATGCGGAACTCGAAGCGCTCGCAAAGAAGCTGAAGGAACGCGGTTAAGCGCTTCTTCGTCATGCCCGGCCTTGTGCCGGGCATCCACGCCTCTCACGCCTCACCGCAGCTAAGGCGTGGATGGCCGGGACGAGCCCGGCCATGACGAGAATTTTTAGCGTTTCGCATCGTTACAAGCCGTGAAGCTATCGCGTCTTGAAGCCCGTCCCGGCCCCATGTCATACAAAATCCGCCCCACTCAGGCAGGGGCGTATGGCGTAGCCGGGGGCAAAGAATGAGCGATACCAGCGGGCTGATGCGCGGAAAGCGCGGGCTCATTTTCGGCATCGCGAACAACCGCTCGCTCGCCTATGGCATCGCCAAGGCCTGCGCCGATGCCGGCGCGCAACTCGCCCTCACCTATCAGGGCGACGCGCTCCGCAAGCGCGTGGAGCCGATTGCCGCCGACCTCGGCGCGAAAGTCGCGGGTCATTGCGACGTCACCGATCCTGCCACCATCGACGCCGTGTTCGAGGCGAGCGACCGGCTGATCGGCGATCTCGACTTCGTGGTTCACGCGATTGCGTTTTCGGACAAGTCGCAGCTCGACGGCCGTTACGTCGATACCACGGCCGATAACTTCAACATGACGCTTGCGATCTCCTGTTACTCCTTCACCGCCATCGCGCAGCGCGCGGAAAAGCGTATGCCGCGCGGCGGTGCGCTGACCACGCTCACGTATTACGGCGCAGAGAAATGGATGCCGCATTACAACGTGATGGGCGTCGCTAAAGCGGCGCTGGAATCCAGCGTGCGTTATCTCGCGGCCGATCTCGGCCCGAAAAATATCCGCGTGAATGCAATTTCCGCGGGGCCGGTGAAGACGCTCGCGGCATCCGGTATAGGCGACTTCCGCTACATTCTGAAGTGGAACGAATACAACACGCCGCTGCGCCGGAACGTCTCGAACGAAGAAGTCGGCGCGAGCGCGCTCTATCTGATGTCCGATCTCGGGCGCGGCGTGACCGGCGAAATCCTGCACGTCGATGCGGGCTACCATGTCGTCGGCATCAAGAATCCCGACGCGCCGGACATGACGATCAATACCAAAAACGGCGACAAGGAATGACCGTCCTTATCGCGGGCGGCGGCATCGGCGGGCTCGCGCTCGCGCTGAGCCTGCACCAGATCGGCGTCAAATGCCGCGTCTTCGAAAGCGTGAAAGAGATCAAGCCGCTCGGCGTCGGTATCAACGTCTTACCCCATGCGTGCCGCGAACTGATCGAACTCGGACTGCAAGACGAACTCGAACGCACCAGCGTGCGCACGTCCGAGCTCGCCTATTTCTCGAAGCACGGCAATAAAATCTGGTCCGAGCCGCGCGGACTGGAGGCCGGTTACAAGTGGCCGCAATATTCGATCCACCGCGGCGAATTGCAGTTCATCCTCCTGCACACGGCAATTCAGCGTCTCGGGAAAGAGAACGTGATCACCGGCCACCACGTCTCGCACTGGGACGAAACGCCGGACGGTGTGCGCGCATATTTTACCGGCAAGGACGGCACAACAATCGGCAGCGAAGACGGTTCGCTCCTGATCGCCTGCGACGGCATTCACTCCGCGATCCGAACTAGGCTTCTGCCGGACGAAGGACCGCCGCTCTGGAGCCGCAGAATTCTCTGGCGCGGCGTGACGCTGGCGAAGCCATTTATGAGCGCCAGCTCAATGATTATGGCGGGCTACCCGCAGGTGAAGTTTGTCGCCTATCCGATTTCGCGGCCGGACGAGCGCGGCCAGCAGATGATCAACTGGATCGCGGAGCGTGAATTCGCGGAAGACTACGAGTGGCGCCGGGAAGACTACAATCGCGCGGCGAAGCTCGAAGAATTTGCGCCGTGGTTCGAGGAATGGAATTTCGGCTGGCTCGATGTGCCGGGCCTGATCCGCGATGCGGAGTATTGCTTCGAGTATCCGCTGGTGGACCGCGATCCGCTGGAGCGCTGGACACATGGCCGCGTCACGCTGCTCGGTGACGCCGCGCATCCGATGTACCCGATCGGCTCCAACGGTTCTTCGCAGGCGATTTTGGATGCGCGCGTGCTGGCGCGCGAAATCCAGGCGAAGGGCGAGACCACGGCCGCGCTCGACGCCTATGAAGCCGAGCGGCGTCCTGCGACTTCGCAACTCGTGTTGCTCAACCGCGGCAACGGGCCCGAGCGTGTGATGCAGATGGTCGAGGAACGCGCACCGAACGGCTTCCATGTCGTGACCGACGTGCTTTCCAGGGAAGAACTCGAAGAGGTCGCGAACAACTACAAGCGCGTCGCCGGTTTTCAGGTCGAGACGCTGAATGCGAAGCCCCCGATCGTGCAGCCGCGCGCGACGGTTGCGGCTCAAGCGTCGTAGCGATAGCGCTTTACCGCCGCTTCATCCCATTCGATGCCGGCGCCGGGACGGGACGGTATTTCCAGATTTCCGTCCGTGAGCTTGAACGGCTCGGCAAGAATTGGATCGGCCCAGTCCTGCCACTCCAGCCAATGCGCGGTTTCGGTGACGCGCAGGAGATGCGCTGAGAATTCCGGATAGAGATGGGAAGACATTTCGATCCCGGCCGCACCGCAGATCGCCGCCGCGCGCAGCCAGCCGGTGACGCCGCCGATGCGCATTAAATCCGGCATTACATAGTCGCCCGCGCCGGCGGCGAGCGCCTGATGCAGCGAGCGCGGGCCGTAGAAATTCTCGCCGAGCTGCAGAGGCGTCTTCAATTCGCTGCGCAAGCGGCTGTAGCCTTCGAGATTGTTGTAGGTGATGGGCTCCTCGAACCAGTAAAGCCCCTCGCCGTCGAGCGCGTGGCAGCGGTGCAGCGCATCGCCGAAACTAAGACCCTGATTGAAGTCCACCATGAGTTTGATTTCGTTGCCCGCTCCCGAGCGCACCGCTTCGATCGCCAATAGATCGTCTGCGACACGCTCGCGCCCGAGCCGCAGTTTCAAACCCATGAAGCCGCCCTCACCGACAAGTGCCGCGGCCTCCTCTTTCAGTTTTGCTACATCCGTTAGCCAGAGTGCGTTGCTATTATAGGCACGCACGCTGCCCAGCGAACCGCCGAGGAAGTTTGCCAGCGGCATATTCGCCGCCTTCGACATTGCATCCCATGCCGCCATGTCGAGACCGGAAACCGCGATCATCGACATACCCTCATAGCCGACGAGATTGAGCGAACGGTGCATCGCCTGAAAATCGTCGATGGGATGAATCTTCTTTCCGATGCGCTGCGCCGCCAAATCGTGAAGTAAAGGCACAAGATAACGCGCGGCATTTTTCAGATAAGGCTCCAGATACGCGCGGCCGGTGACGCCTTCCTCGGTATTCAGGTCGATCAGAATGATCGGCCAATGCTCGAAGAGGCCCACCTTGGAGACCACCGGGCGGCCCAGCGGCACCGAGACGGCACGCACATCAACGGATCGAAACGTGAGTTTCTCGAAGCGCATCTTCGTTTCCCCCAAGCAGCCGCATTCAATCGCAGGGGGAAATGTTGTAAATACACTATACGGTATACATACGAGGAAGGCTTATGCCCCGGTCTTCGGAAACCACGCGCAAACAAATTCTCGATGCCGCCTACAAGCTGTTCCGGCGGCAGGGCTATTCGCGCGTCAGCATCGACGAAATCGCTAAAGCCGCGAAACTCACCAAGAAAACGCTTTACTATCATTTCGAGAGCAAGGACGCGCTGCTCGCCGCCGTGCTGGAAGCGCAGAGCGAACTCGCGCTCGAGGCCTTCCGCAGCTTCGCCGGAGAACTTAAAGGCTCGCCCGCTGCCATCGTCGATGCGCTATTCAAAGACCTGCAAGTCTGGTCCGACACGCCGCGCTGGGCTGGCTCCGGCTTCACCAGGCTTGTGATCGAGCTTGCAGACCTGCCCGGCCATCCCGCCCGCAAGATCGCGCGCAGGCATAAAGCCGGGCTTGAAAACCATTTTGCTGAACTCCTTGCGAAATCCGGCGCACGTGCCCCCAAGGAAGCGGCCCGCGAAATCTGGCTGCTTTCGGAAGGTGCGATTTCACTGATCCTTGTGCACGGCGACCGCGGTTACGCAGCGGCAGCCGCAAAAGCCGCGCGGAAACTTCTCGCAACGCCTGCCCGCATTCCGCCGCGCGGCAAGTAGTTAACGCCCGCGCGGTTTGACCGCGCCGCGCCGCGCTCCTACAAGCTGCGCACCGGGTAAATAGCAATGTCGCACAACACTTTCGGCCATCTCTTCCGCGTGACCACCTTCGGCGAAAGCCACGGGGTTGCGATCGGCTGCGTGGTAGATGGCTGCCCGCCCCGCATTCCACTAAAGGCCGAAGACATCCAGGCCGACCTCGACCGCCGCCGGCCGGGACAATCGCGTTTCGTGACACAGCGCCGCGAGCCGGATGCGGTGAAAATTCTGTCAGGCACCTATGTCAACGAAGAAGGCATGGAATTGACGACGGGTACGCCGATTGCGCTCCTGATCGAAAACGTGGATGCGCGCTCGAAGGACTATTCCGAGATCGCGAGCAAATATCGCCCCGGCCACGCCGACTATACCTATGACATGAAGTACGGCCTCCGCGATCCGCGCGGCTCGGGCCGGGCATCCGCGCGCGAGACCGCGTCGCGCGTCGCGGCCGGCGCCGTCGCGCGCAAGATCATTCCGGACGTAAAAGTCCGCGGTGCGTTGGTGCAGATGGGCGAGATCGAAATCGACCGCGGCAACTGGGACTGGAAAGAAACCTCCAACAATCCGTTCTTCTGCCCTGACGCGAAGGCCGCGAAGAAAATGGAAGACTATCTCGACGGCATCCGCAAGAACGGATCGTCGATCGGGGCCGTGATCGAGGTCGTCGCGGAAAATGTGCCGGCGGGTCTCGGTGCGCCGATTTACGCAAAGCTCGACGCCGAGCTTGCGGCTGCCATGATGAGCATCAATGCGGTCAAGGGCGTCGAGATCGGCGCCGGATTCGCGGCGGCGAAACTTACCGGCGAACAGAACGCGGACGAAATGCGCGCGGGCAATAACGGCCCGGTGTTTCTCTCGAATAACGCGGGCGGGATTCTCGGCGGCATTTCCACCGGCGCGCCGGTTGTCGCGCGCTTCGCGGTGAAGCCGACTTCTTCCATTCTGACTTCGCGCGACACGGTGGACCGCTATGGCGCGGAAACGGAAGTTTCGACCAAAGGCCGTCACGACCCCTGCGTCGGCATCCGCGCGGTACCGATCGGCGAAGCGATGATGGCCTGCGTGATCGCCGACCAGTTCCTGCGCCATCGCGGACAGGTCGGCATGACTTCCGACTGGCCGTTCCCGAAGAAGAAGTAAGCATGAACGCCGCCGAACAGAGCCGTGTCGAGAAGGCCATTGCCGCATTTGCGCGCGGCGAGATCGTGGTCGTTACCGATGACGACGACCGCGAGAACGAGGGCGATCTTTTCGTCGCCGCTTCGCTCTGCACGCCGGAAAAGATGGCGTTCATCGTGCGGCACACGTCCGGCATCGTCTGCGCGCCGCTGACGGTGACGGAAGCGCACCGGCTCAATCTCAACCCGATGGTCGCGAACAATGACGCGCCGCATACGACCGCCTTCACGGTATCGGTCGATGCCAAGCACGGCACCACGACCGGCATCTCCGCCGAGGAACGCACCACCACCGTGCGCGCACTTGCAAACGGCAATATGGGCGCCGCCGATTTCGTACGGCCCGGCCACATATTCCCGCTGATCGCACGCGAAGGCGGCGTATTGATGCGCACCGGGCACACCGAGGCCTGTGTCGATCTCTGCAAGCTTGCGAACCTGCCTCATGTCGGCGTGATTTCGGAACTTGTGAACGACGACGGCACGGTGATGCGCGGCGCGCAGGTCTCTAGCTTCGCCGAGAAACACAAACTGGCGCAGCTCTCGGTCGCCGACCTCATCGCCTATCGGCAGACGCGCGAAAAACTCGTTTCCCGCGTCTCAGAATTTCCGGTGCAGAGTGAGATCGGTATGCTGACGGGCTATGCCTTCACGACACCGTTCGACGAGACGCATCACATCGCTTTCGTTTACGGCAAGATCGGCGACGGAAAGAACATCGTAGCTAGACTGCACCGCGCCGACGTAATCGGTGACGTGATCGGCGGCGGCGGAGTGATCCACAAGGCACTTGCCCGCTTCAAGGCCGAAGGCCGCGGCGTACTGATTTATCTGCGCGACGGTACCGCCGGCGTGCCGGTCGTGAAGCCCGGCGAGAAGACCGACTCGACCGAAGCGCAGCGCGCGGAACAATGGCGCGAAATCGGCGTCGGCGCGCAGATTTTGCGCGACCTCGGCATTTCGTCGATCCGTCTGCTCGCCTCGCGCACCCGCACTTACGTGGGCCTTGCGGGTTTCGGCATCGAGATCGTATCGACCGAATCTCTGGACGGCTGATCCACAACCCTCGCCTGCCTGCCCGTTTCGTGCCACCTTTTGCATGGCTAATCCTTCAGGCGGAGGATTCTGGCGATGCGTGCTTTCGGCATTCTCCTTGCGGCATCGTGCATGGCGCTGTTCTCGGCGCTTCTCGCGCTTCCTTCACGCGCGGGCGCGCCGATCCACGTCGATGTCGAACTCGTGCTTGCGGTCGACATTTCCTATTCGATGGATTTCGACGAGCTTGCGCTTCAGCGCGAAGGCTACATCACCGCGCTGACTTCCGCCGAGTTCGTCAACGCGTTGCTTGGCGGCGGGCACGGCAAGATTGCGCTGATCTATGTCGAATGGGCCGGCACGCACGAGCAGACCGTCGTGGTGCCGTGGACGCTGATCGACGGCAAGGCGGCGGCGGATGCTTTCGCGGCGAAGCTGGCTGCGGCGCCCGTGCGGCGGACCTACCGCACCTCGATTTCCGGCGGGCTGATTTTTTCCGCCGCGCAGTTCGGCACATCCGATTTCAAGGGCGTGCGCCGCGTGATCGACATTTCCGGCGACGGCACCAACAACCAAGGACCGCTGATCGAACCGACGCGGGATGAGATCGTCAAGAAAGGCATCATCATCAACGGGCTGCCCTTGATGCTGAAGGCGCCTACCGGCTCGATGCTCGATATCAACGATCTGCACGTCTATTACGAGGACTGCGTGATCGGCGGCACCGGCTCGTTCGTGATCCCGGTGCGCGACCGCGCGCAATTCGTGAGCGCCGTGCGGCAGAAACTCATTCTGGAAGTTTCCGGCATCACCCCACCTTCGATTGCAAAAAAGCTACCGGCAGCCAGTCCGCCGCGCGTCTCCTGCACCATCGGCGAACAGATGTGGATGCAAAGGTGGGG
>LNFM01000952.1_pt1 | contig 68428 bp, 64 predicted proteins | sample 596031 | NCBI WGS metagenome assembly LNFM01 (sample SAMN04254537, study PRJNA301005) | activated carbon metagenome | isolation source: dual media filters at the Ann Arbor, Michigan drinking water treatment plant | place: USA: Ann Arbor
CTGGTGGGTGTGGGTATCGGGGGAGGGCAAAGCCCTTCCCCGGGCCACATGCGCCACCCCCAACCCCGGCCGCCTGAATGTCGCAACTCCTCGTCCAGGGCTTGTCCGGCCTGGCCAGTGCCGCGTCGTTGTTTCTCGTCGCCGCTGGCTTGACGGTGATTTTCGGGGTCACGCGCATCGTCAATTTCGCGCATGGCAGCCTGTATATGTTGGGCGCCTACATCGCCTACAGCTTGGTGACCTGGTTGCCGCGCGGGCATGTGCCGTTCTGGGGCAGTGTTCTGGCGGCGGCGGTGGCGGTGGGGTTGATTGGCGTGGTGGTGGAGGTGTTGGTCCTGCGCCGCATCTACAAGGCACCGGAGTTGTTTCAGTTGCTCGCCACCTTTGGCGTGGTGCTGGTGGTGCAGGATGTCGCGCTGGCGGTCTGGGGGGCGCAGGATTTGCTGGGGCCCAGGGCGCCGGGTTTGCGTGGCGCGGTGGATGTGATGGGCGAGCGTTTCCCGCTCTATGACCTCGTGCTGATCGGCATTGGTATCGCGGTGCTGATGTTGTTGTGGCTGTTGTTCCAGCGCACGCGGTTTGGCGTGCTGGTGCGCGCGGCGACGGCGGATCGCGAGATGGTGGGGGCCTTGGGGGTCAATCAGCGGCTGTTGTTCACCGGCGTGTTTTTCCTAGGTTCGGCGCTGGCGGGGCTGGCGGGGGCGCTGCAGGTGCCGCGGGAGAGTGTGAATCTCCAGATGGACCTCGCCATCATTTCCGAGGCGTTTGTCGTGGTCGTGGTGGGCGGCCTGGGGTCGCTGCCGGGGGCGGCCCTGGCCGCGCTGCTGATCGGCCTCCTCCAGGCCTATGGTATCCTGATCTTCCCACGCATCACGCTCGTGCTGGTATTCCTGGTGATGGCGGTGGTGCTGGTGGTGCGGCCCTATGGCCTGCTCGGGCGCCGTCCTGGGGGCCACGCTGCCAGCATCGCGCTGCCCGAGCCACCCCTGCGCGCCCTGTCGCCGCGCGGCCGCGCCGTGGCTGTAGCGGCATTGCTGCTTTCCATCGCCCTGCCGCCTTTTCTGGGCGATTACGCGCTGGTGGTGGTGAGCGAGCTGGCCATCGCCGTCCTCTTCGCCGCCAGCCTGCATTTCATCATGGGGCCGGGCGGCATGGCGAGTTTCGGCCATGCCGCTTATTTCGGCGCCGGCGCCTATGCCGCGGCGCTTCTGGTGAAACATTTTGCCGCGCCGATGGAGGTGGGCCTCTTGGCCGCGCCCTTCGCCGCCGGCCTGGTGGGCCTGGTCTTCGGCTGGTTCTGCGTGCGGCTGTCTGGCGTCTATTCCGCCATGCTGACCCTGGCCTTCGCCCAGATCGCCTGGTCCACCGCCTTCCAATGGGTGGAGGTGACGGGCGGTGACAATGGCATTCTGGGGGTCTGGCCCAGCGCCTGGGCGGTGCCCAAGCTGGTTTATGCCTATCTCTCGCTCGCGCTGTGTCTGGCCGGCACGCTGCTGCTGCGCCGGGCGATCTTCGCGCCCATCGGCTATGCGCTGCGGGCGCAGCGCGACAGCCCGTTGCGGGCCGAGGCCATCGGCATCGATGCTTTTCGGGTGCGCTGGTTCGCCTTCGCCATCGCGGCGGGTTTCGCGGGGCTGGCGGGCGCGCTCTTCGCCTTCGGCAAGGGCAGCGTCTTCCCCACCACCATGGCCATTCCGCGCAGTGTGGACGCGCTGCTGATGGTGCTGCTGGGGGGCGTGCAGACGGTGATGGGGCCGGTCGTGGGCGCGCTCGCCTATACCGGGCTGCATGAGCAGCTCGTGCGCGTGACCGAGCTGTGGCGTGCGGCGCTGGGCGCCATCATCATCGGCCTGGTGCTGTTCTTCCCCCGCGGCCTGGCCGGTATGGGGCAGCGGACATGAGCCTGCTGGAGGTGCGGGACCTGGCCAAATCCTTCGGGGGCGTGAAGGCGGTGCAGGGCGTCACCCTCTCGGTCGCCGCCGGCGAGTTGCTGGCGCTGATTGGCCCGAATGGCGCCGGCAAATCCACCTGCTTCAACATGCTCAACGGCCAGCTCCGTCCGGATGCCGGGCGGGTCACGCTGGCCGGGCAGGACATCACCGGCCTTGCACCCCGCGCGGTCTGGCGCCTGGGTGTCGGCCGCACTTTTCAGATCACCGCGACCTTCGGCTCGCTCTCGGTGCTGGAGAATGTGCAGATGGCGCTGCTTTCCCATGCCCGCGGCCTGATGCGTTTCTGGGCGCCGGTCAGCGCAATGGACCCAGCCCCCGCCCTGGCGCTGCTGGAGCGTGTTGGCATGGCCGGACAGGCCGCGCGCCCCTGTGGCGTGCTGGCCTATGGCGACCTCAAGCGCGTCGAACTCGCCATCGCGCTGGCCAACAACCCCCGCCTGCTGTTGATGGACGAGCCCACCGCCGGCATGGCGCCCAGCGAAAGGGTGGCCCTGATGGCACTCACCGCGCAGATCGCCCGCGAAAGCGGCATCGCCGTGCTCTTCACCGAGCATGACATGGATGTGGTCTTCACCCATGCCGACCGGCTGCTGGTGCTCGATCGCGGCCGCATGCTGGCGGAGGGCTCGCCCGCCGAGGTGCGCGCCAACAGCCAGGTGCGCGACGTCTACCTCGGCCATCAGGGGACCCATTGATGAGCCAAATCGAGCCGATGCATCGCTCCGGCGATGCCGCCTCCGCGGATCGGATGCTGGTGGTGGAGGGCCTGCACGCCCATTACGGCCGCGCGCATATCCTGGACGGCGTGACGCTCGATGCGCGCCCCGGCGAGGTGCATGTGCTGCTGGGCCGCAATGGTGCGGGTAAATCCACCACGATGAAATCCATCATGGGCCTGGTGCCGCCGAGCGCGGGGCGGCTGGAGTTCCTGGGCACGCAAATCGCTGGCCGCGAACCCTTCGAGATCGCCCGCATGGGCCTGGGCTACGTGCCGGAGGAACGCCGCATCTTCGCCGAGCTGACGGTGGAGGAAAATCTGGAGACCGGCCGGCAGAAGCCGCGCCACGGAATGCGCCCATGGACGGTTGACCGGGTCTGCGAGCTCTTCCCCAGCCTGGCGGCCATGCGCCGCAGGCCGGGCGGGAGGATGAGCGGCGGCGAGCAGCAAATGCTCACCATCGGCCGCACCCTGATGGGCAACCCGCGCCTGATCATGCTGGATGAACCCAGCGAGGGCCTGGCGCCAGTCATCGTCGAACGCATGGCCGACGCCATTCGCGCCCTGAAGGCCGAGGGGCTTTCCGTGCTGCTCTCGGAGCAAAACCTGTTCTTTGCCCGCGCGGTGAGCGACCGCGCCAGCATCATCGAGCGTGGGCAGATCCGCTGGACGGGGAGCATGGCGGCGCTGATGGAGGATGCGATGGCGCGGGAGGCGTATCTGTCGGTGTGACGGCGCGCGGGTGGTCCCGCGTTATACTCAAAACGCCCTGACTGTGTCAGTGCGATTTGAGTCCAGCCTTGCTTGGCCCGCAATCGCCCTGGGTGTGTCCACCCAGGGCGATTGCGGGTTATCCCCGCACCGCCCCCGGCCTGCCCGCCTCCACGACGAACACGCCGCGATCCTCCCGCGGCGCATCCGGCCGCGTCACGAAGGGCACCACCCGCTGGGTCACGCTCATCCGCGCCGGCGTCACCTCATGCAGCGAATAGCCACGGCGGTTGTTGAAGAAATGGATGTGCGGGTTGCGTTGCAGCACTGCCGCGGCAGCCGGCGCCATCTCATTGCCATCGCCGCCACTGGAAATCGAGGTCGCACCGAATTCTGTGGCCACCACCGGCCCATTCTCCAGCCGCAGGTCACCCACCCAGGCATTGTGGCTGTCGCCGGTCAGCACCACCGAATTCACCGCGCCGCGCTCGGCCAGCCCGCGCAGCAGCCGGGTGCGCGCGGCCGGCGCGCCGTCCCATTTGTCGACATTGACCTGGGAATTGCCGAGGTCGCGCGGCATCACCAGGACCTGCTGCGCCAGCACCTGCCAGGTCGCGTCGCGCTGGGCAATGTTGCGCATCAGCCAGGCCTCCTGCGCCTCGCCCAGCATGTGCTGGCTGGGGCGGTTCAGCGCGTCGCAGACCCGCTGCACGGCGGGGCTGCCGCCGCAGGGCTGGTCGTCGCGCCAGCTCCGCGTGTCCAGCACATGCAGCCGCGCGAGCTGGCCGAAGCGCAGATCGCGATAGGCGGTGATTTCCGGCCCACGCGGCAGCTGGGCGCGGCGCAGCGGCATGTTCTCCCACCACGCCTGGAACGCCGCCTGCTTGCGCAGCGCGAAGACCTCCGGCGGCACGGCGATGGGGAAGCGGCGGCCGCCATCCTCCTCGCTGAAGGCACCCGCCCAGTCATTATCCACCTCATGATCGTCGAAGCTGACGATGAAGGGGTGCATGGCATGCGCCCGCGCCAGGTCCGCGTCCATTTTGTACTGGGCGTAGCGCTGGCGGTAATTGTCGATGGTGTGGATTTCATCGCCGACATGGCTGCGCACGGTCGGCCCCCAGCTCGGCTCGCCCGGCTGCACGCCGCGGTACTCATAGAAATAGTCGCCGGAATGGTAGACGAAATCCAGCTCCTCCTCGGCGACATGCCGCCAGGCCGTGAAGAAGCCGTGTTCGAGGTGCTGGCAACCCGCGCTGACGAAGCGCAGGCGCTCCGGCGTGGCGCCGGGCGCGGGGGCGGTGCGGGTGCGGCCGATGCGGCTGACCTCGGTGCCGGCACGGAAGCGGTAGAAATAGCCATGGGCGGGCTGCAGGCCGGAGACCTCGGCATGGATGGAAAAGCCCAGCTCCGGCCGCGCCAGTTCGGTGCCGCGCGCCACGATGCGGGTGAAGCGGTCGTCCTCGGCCAATTCCCAGGCGACGGGGAAGGCGACATGCGGCAGGCCGCCCATCGGCGCGAGGGGTTCCGGCGCCAGGCGCGTCCAGAGCACCACGCCATCGGGCAGCGGGTCGCCGCTGGCGACGCCGAGCGTGAAGGGGTGGCTGCGGAAGATCGGCTGGCCGAGGGCGCGCGGCGCCATCGCCGGCTGCAACGCGGCCAGCGCGGCCAAGCCGAGCGCGCCGCGCAGGGCGCCGCGGCGATGTAGATCGAGGATATGGCGGCTGGTGCTGTTCATGCGGGTTCCTCCGGGGCGCCTTGAATAGCCCGCCGGGCGCGGCCCGGAGATAATCATGCGGTGAAGTCCAGGCTAGAACGGGATGTCGTCGTCCAGATCGCTCTTCTTGCTGTTGTTGTCCCAGCCGCCGCGGGCCGGGGCCGGACTTTTCGCCGCATAGCCGCCGGAGCGGGCGGCGGGGGCGCCACCACCACCGCTGCTGCCGCTCTCATAGCCGCCACCGCCCATCTCCTCGCCGCCGCTCTGCCGGCCGCCCAGCAGCGTCAACTCGCCGCGGAAATTGCGCAGCACGATTTCGGTGGAATACTTGTCGGCGCCGGCCTGGTCCTGCCATTTGCGGGTTTCCAGCTGGCCCTCGATATAGACCTGGCTGCCCTTCTTCAGATAGCGCTCGGCGATTTCGCCCAGCTTCTCGTTGAAGATCGCCACCGAGTGCCATTCGGTGCGCTCCTGCATATTGCCTTCGCGGTCCTTGTAGCGCTCATCGGTGGCGAGGCGGAGATTGACCACCTTGCCGCCATTCTGGAAGTTCCGGGTTTCCGGGTCCTTTCCCAGCCGGCCGATGAGGATCACCTTGTTCACGCTGCCAGCCATGGCGCCGATTCCTTGCAAATTTCTGAGTCAGTCTAGCTTCTACGCAGTTGCCCTGCCATATCATCAACGCGAACGCAACGCGAACAAACTTTGGAATGGCCCATGCCGCGAGACACGCCCGAGACCAGGCCGGACGGAAAATTCATTCGCGTCCGCGGCGCGCGTGAGCACAATCTGAAGAATCTCGACGTCGACATCCCCAAGGACAGCCTGACGGTCATCACCGGCCTGTCCGGCTCGGGCAAATCCTCGCTGGCTTTCGACACGATCTATGCCGAGGGGCAGCGCCGCTACGTCGAATCGCTGAGCGCCTATGCGCGGCAATTCCTCCAGCTCATGCAGAAGCCCGATGTCGACAGCATCGAGGGGCTCTCGCCCGCCATTTCCATCGAGCAGAAGACCACCAGCCACAATCCGCGCTCCACCGTCGGCACGGTGACGGAGATCTATGACTATATGCGCCTGCTCTGGGCGCGCGTCGGCGTGCCCTATAGCCCGGCGACCGGCCTGCCGATCGAGGCGCAGAGCGTGGCCCAAATGGTGGACCGGGTGGCCGCGATGCCCGAGGGATCGCGCATGTTGCTGCTGGCGCCGGTGGTGCGCGGCAAGAAGGGCGAGTATCGGAAGGAATTGCTGGACTACCAGCGCCGCGGTTTCGAGCGGGTGAAGGTCAATGGCACGCTGTATTCAATTGCCGATGCCCCCAAGCTCGACAAGAAGCTCAAGCACGATATCGAGATCGTGGTGGACCGGGTGGTGGTCCGCCCGGGCATGGAACAGCGCCTGGCCGACAGCTTCGAGACCGCGCTGGGGCTGGCCGAGGGCATCGCCTATGTCGAGGACGCCGAGACGAGCGCCCGGACGGTGTTCAGCCAAAAATTCGCCTGCCCGGTCAGTGGCTTCACCATTGAGGAAATCGAGCCGCGGCTGTTTTCCTTCAACTCGCCGCAAGGCGCCTGCCCGGCCTGCGACGGGTTGGGAACCGAGACGTTTTTCGACCCCGCCCTGGTGGTGCCCGATGACAACAAGGCGCTGCGCGACGGCGCCATCGCCGCCTGGGTCAACGCCAATTCGCCCTATTACGACCAGACGCTTGACAGCCTCGCCAAGCATTTCAAGCAGCGCATGGACACCGCCTGGGGCGAACTGCCGGAAACCTTCCGCGGCGCCATCCTGCACGGCACCGGCAAGGAGGCGATCACGCTGCGCTACAAGGACGGCTTGCGCGCCTATGAGGTGCAAAAGCCCTTCGAGGGCGTGATTCCAAACCTGGAGCGCCGGTTCCGCGAAACCGACAACCCCTGGGTGCGGGAAGATCTGTCGCGGTATCAGGCGAAGAAGGCCTGCGCGGTGTGCCACGGTTTCCGGCTCAAGCCGGAATCGCTGAGCGTGAAAGTCGCGTCACGCCACGTCGGCGAGGTCTGCGAACTGTCGATCAGCGACGCGCGAGCCTGGTTCGCCACGGTAAACGACACGCTGACGCCGCAGCGCGCCGATATCGCGCGCCGCATCCTCAAGGAGATCGAGGAGAGGCTGCAATTCCTGGTCGATGTCGGTCTCAACTACCTCTCGCTCGGCCGCGCCTCGGCCACGCTCTCGGGCGGCGAATCGCAGCGCATCCGGCTGGCGTCACAAATCGGCTCCGGCCTGACCGGCGTGCTTTATGTGCTGGATGAGCCCTCCATCGGCCTGCATCAGCGTGACAATGAGCGGCTGCTCGGCACGCTCCGCCGCCTGCGCGACATCGGCAACACGGTGCTGGTGGTGGAGCATGACGAGGACGCCATCCGCCAGGCCGACCACCTCATCGACATAGGCCCGGCCGCCGGCGCGGGTGGCGGGCGCATCATCGCCCAGGGCAGGCCTGCCGAGGTGGAGGCGCACCCCGACAGCATCACCGGCGCCTATCTCTCGGGACGGCGGAGCGTGCCGATGCCGGCCGAGCGGAGAAAATTCGACCGCAAGAAAATGCTGCGGCTGGTCGGCGCCACCGGCAACAACCTGAAGAACGTCACCGCTGAAATCCCGCTGGGCACTTTTTGCTGCGTGGCCGGCGTCTCCGGCGGCGGGAAGTCCACGCTGATCATCGAGACATTGTACAACGCCGTTGCCCGCCGGCTGATGGGCGCGGGCACCGTGCCCGGGCCTTACGAAAAGCTCGAAGGGCTGGAGTTTCTTGACAAGATCATCGACATCGACCAGTCGCCCATCGGCCGCACGCCACGCTCCAACCCCGCGACCTATACCGGCCTTTTTGCGCCGATCCGCGACTGGTTCGCCGAGCTGCCCGATGCCCGCGCACGGGGCTACAAGCCCGGCCGCTTCAGTTTCAACGTGAAGGGCGGCCGCTGCGAGGCCTGCCAGGGCGACGGCCTGATCAAGATCGAGATGCACTTCCTGCCGGATGTCTACGTCACCTGCGACACCTGCAAGGGCAAGCGGTACAATCGCGAGACGTTGGAGGTGAAGTTCCGCAACAAGAGCATCGCCGATGTGCTCGACATGACGGTGACGGAGGGCCGCGAATTCTTCGCCGCCGTGCCGGCCATCCACGACAAGCTGCGCACGCTGGAGGAGGTGGGTCTGGGCTACATCCATCTCGGCCAGCAGGCCACGACGCTCTCGGGCGGCGAGGCGCAGCGGATAAAACTCTCGAAGGAATTGTCCCGCCGCGCCACTGGCCGCACCCTCTACATCCTCGACGAACCCACCACCGGCCTGCATTTCGAGGATGTGCGAAAGCTGCTGGAAGTGCTGCATGCGCTGGTCGAGACCGGCAACACCGTGCTGGTGATCGAGCACAATCTGGAGGTGATCAAGACCGCCGATTGGGTGCTCGACCTCGGCCCCGAGGGCGGCGATGGCGGTGGCCGCATCGTGGCCCAGGGCACGCCGGAGGATGTGGCGGCCACTCCGGAAAGCCATACCGGCCGCTTCCTGGGGCCGATCCTGGCGCGGCATGCGCCAATGGGCGCGCCGAAACGCAGGAAGCGCGCGGGGGCTTAGGGCAGACGGGGAGGGCGCTGCCCTCCCCGGACCCCACCCGCAAGGTGCCTGGGGCACCTTGACCGCCGTGGGTTCAGGCCCCGCCTTGCCGTCTGCGCCGCCGCGCCGTATGGGCGTCGCAATACTTTCCCGGGAGGTTTGCATGCAACGTCGTGGAATTCTGGCTGCCGCATTGGCCGCACCTGCGCTGTCCTTCGCCCAGGAATGGCCGACCGGCCCGGTGCGCGCCATCGTCCCCTTCGCGCCGGGCAGCGCCACCGACACCGTGGCCCGCCTCTTCGCCGAGCGCATGCGCGACACGCTGGGCCATCCCGTGGTGATCGAGAACCGCGCCGGCGCCTCGGGCCTGATCGGCGCCGAGGCTGTGGCCCGCGCCCCCGCCGATGGCATGACCATCCTCTTCGGCACCAATTCCACCAATGCCGCGGCCAATGCGCTGTTCCGCCGCGTGCCCTTCGACATGGAGCGCGATTTCGCGCCGATTTCCACGCTGGCCTCCGTCCCGCTGCTGGTGGCGGTGCCCGAGGCGAGCCCGCACCGCACGCTGCTCGACCTGCTGGCCGCCGCCCGCGCCCGGCCCGAAGCGGTGACCTATGCCTCCACCTCCGCATCGCAGCGCGTGGCCTCGGAAATGCTGGCCTCCATGGCCGGGGTGCGGCTGCTGCACGTGCCCTACCGCGCGGCTGGGGCGGCCATCCAGGATTTGCTGGCAGGCCGGGTGGATATGTTCATCGCCGACCAGGCGGTGATCCTGCCGGCGTCGCAATCCGGCCGCGCCCGGGTGCTGGCGGTGACCACCCGCACCCGCAGCGCGCAATTGCCCGATGTGCCGACGGTGGCCGAGGCGGCGAACCTGCCGAATTACGAGCTCTTCGCCTGGTTCATCCTGGCCGCACCCACCGGCACGCCGGCGCCGGTGATCGCGCGCCTGAACGCCGCGGTCCGCGCCGCCGCGCAGAACCCCGAGTTGCGCGCCCGTCTGGGCGATACGCTGGGCATGGCGCTGATCACCGGCACGCCGGAACAGGCCGCCGCATTTGCCGCCAGCGAGACGGTGAAATGGACGCAGGCCATTCGGGCTGCGGGGATTGAGCCGGAATAGCCTTCCCCTTAAGCCGGACGCGGCCGACGACGGCAATCCAGCGGTGGTGGGATGTCGCAATGATCGACCTCCGCACCGCGCCCGATGGCCGCAAACGCCATATCCCGCTGCAGGAGCTGGACCCAGGCTGTGAGGTCACCGCGCCACCCCCTTCACCGCATCCCCGCCAAGATCGATCACGACGGCGCGGCGGGCATAGCGAGGTGACCGATGCGGAGCACGAGAACATATTGGGCAAGACACAATTCGCGGCGCGATGATGGCCTTCCCCCTCTCCAGCCCGGTTGCAAACCCTGCTATGCCATCACACTGGGTTGCAGCGGAGGGCCGGAGATGAGGATTGACGAAGCTTTCTCCGCCCCGGGCCTTGCCGCCCGTTCAGCCCGCCGTGGCGGGGTTGACGGGCGCGTATCGCCAGACGCCGCCCGGCGGGAAGTTCTTGATCGTCCAGGCCAGCCGCTTGCCGGTCAGGCCCAGCTTCTCGCAGGGCAGCGGCGAGGTGATGCAGTAGCTGAGATGCAGGAAACCCCGCACCGGGCTGGCTTCCAGCATGGCGCCGACGATTTTCTGCTGCGTGGGGAAGGGCAGCATCACCAGCGGAATGCCGCAGATCACATCGCCCACCCGGCCGGCGCGCGCCTGCTCCAGCACCCGCGGCAGCTCGAAACCATCGCCGCAGACGACATTCACGCCGGGGAAGGTTTGCCGCAGATGCGCGGCCATGTCGGGTACGATCTCCACCACCACCAGCTTCTCGGGCGCCACACCCGCGGCGAGCAGGGCGCGGGTGACGGTGCCGGTGCCCGCGCCCAACTCCACCACCACCTCATCGGGACCGGGCTGGACGCGCTCGGCGATCAGCCGGCTGAAGGTCGCCGAGGAGGGAATGATGCTGCCCATCTGCAGCGGGTTGGCGAGCCAACGCTTGAAGAACAGCGACTTGTTGGCGGTTTGGTTATGCTCGCCGATGCTTGCCGACATGCGTGGCTCCTTGCTGCCTCCGACGGCGATGTGCCGGCGGGTTGGGGAATGCGCGCATGACGGCCCGCATCCTGGTGGTGGACGATATCACCGCGAACCTTCGGCTTCTCGAAGCGAAGCTTCAGGGTGAATATTACGAAGTAGCGCTGGCACAGAGTGGGGCGGAAGCCCTGCGGCAGGCCGCGAGCTGGTCTCCCGACATAATTCTTCTGGATGTCATGATGCCCGGCATGGATGGCTATGAGGCATGCCGCAGGCTCAAAGCCGACCCCGAATTGTTGCATATCCCTGTCGTCATGGTGACAGCCCTCACCGATGCGACGGAGCGGGTGCGCGGACTCGAGGCCGGCGCCGATGACTTTCTCTCCAAGCCGGTCGATGATCCAACGCTTTTCGCCCGGTTGCGCGCGCTGATGCGGGTGAAGCAGGTGCAGGATGCCTGGCGCCTGCGCGCCGACACCGCGCGCGAACTCGGCTTCGAGGCGCCGGCCGCGCCCGACCAGGGCATTGCCGGCACGCGTGCCCTGGTGCTGGGGACGGCCGAGGAAACCGCACCCATCGTCGCCGCTTTCGCCGCCGATGGCGTGCTGGTCGACAATGTCGATGATCCCGAGGAGGCCTGGAAGCGCCTGGCCGGCGGGCTCTTCGACCTGGCAGTGCTCTGCCTGCCCGAGCAGGGCGGCGACACGCTTCGCCTCGCCTCGCGCCTGCGCGCGCAGGCCACGACGCGCGATGTACCGGTGCTGCTGGCCGCCCGCGCCAGCCAGAAGGCGCTGGTGCTGCGGGGCTTCGACCTCGGCGCCAATGACCATGTGCTGATGCCGGTCGACCCCAATGAATTGCGGGCGCGGGCGAGAAACCAGATCCGCCGCAAGCGCTACCAGGACCGCCTGCGCGCCGAGCTCGACCGCAGCCTGGAAATGGCGGTGACCGACCCGCTGACCGGGCTGCGCAACCGCCGCTACGTCCGCCGCCACCTCGAGGGCCTGCTGCGCGGCGGCGAGGCCTCGGTGCTGATGGTCGACCTCGACCGCTTCAAGCCGATCAACGACACCCATGGCCACAATGTCGGCGATGCGGCGTTGCGCGAGGTGGCGAACCGGCTGCGCGCCAGCCTGCGCGCCTCCGACGTGGTGGCGCGCTGGGGTGGCGAGGAGTTTCTGGTGGTGCTGGCCGGCGCGCCGGCGGAATACACAGCGCTGGTGGCGGACCGGCTGCGCGAGGCGGTGGGTGGCGAGCCGCTGCGGATCGGCAACCTCGAACTGAAAGCCACCTGCAGCGTGGGCGGGGCGGTTTCGCCCGCAGGCAGCACGCCGGAAACCGTGATCGGCGCCGCGGACGCCGCGCTCTATCGCGCCAAGGCGGCCGGGCGCAACTGCGTGCGCATGGCCGAAGCCTCGGATTTCCAGCCTGTCACCGCCGGTTGAGGCGGGACTGGCCGGAAGGCCCTACTTGATCTTGCCTTCCTTGTAGACGACGTGCTTGCGCACCCGCGGGTCGTACTTCTTCAGCTCGAGCTTGCCGGTCGCGGTGCGGGTGTTCTTCTTCGTGACGTAGAAGTGACCGGTATCGGCGGTCGAGATCAGCTTGATCTGAATGGTATTGGACTTGGCCATTGTGCTCGTCTCTGTGGGGAAAAAGCTATTGCGGGAAAAGGGTATTGCCGCGGGCGCTCACCCACGGACCAGGGTGCCTGCATAGCGGATGGGCGGGCGGGGTCAAGCGCGATATGCGCCTGCCTATCGCCCCCGGCCCTTCGCCGGCTTGCCGCGATGCCGGTGCGGGCCCTGGCTGGCGGGGCGCGGCGCGCCCTGGCGCAGCTGGAATTGCATCGCCCCGGTCAGCGCATTGGCCTCACGCAGCGAGACCTCGACCGCATCGCCCAGCGTGAAGCGCAGCCCGGTGCGGCGCCCGACAAGGGATTGCGTGGCCGGGTCTTCCTCCCAACGGTCATCGGGCAGGGCGGCGAAGGGCACCATGCCCTGGGCGCCGGTTTCATCCACCGCCACGAACATGCCGAAGCGGGTCACGCCCGAAATCCGGGCGGAAAACACTTCGCCCACCCGGTCGGCCATGAAGGCGGCGAGGTAGCGGTCCACCGCATCGCGCTCGGCGGCCGCGGCCCGGCGTTCGGTGCCGGTGATGCCCTCGGCGATCTCGGGCATGCGGTTCGCCTCGGCTTCGGTGATGCCGTCAGGCCCGAGCTTGAGGCCGCGGATCAGCGCGCGATGCACCATCAGGTCGGCATAGCGGCGGATCGGGCTGGTGAAGTGGGCGTAGCGGGCCAGGGCCAGGCCGAAATGGCCGATATTGTCCGGCGCATAGGCGGCCTGGGATTGGCTGCGCAGCACCGTCTCATTGACCAGCCGCTCATGCGGCGCGCCCTTCACCATCTCCAGCACATGGCTGAAATTGCGGGGGTGGAGCTGGTTGCCCGGCGGCATGTTGATGGCGAATTGCTGCAGGAATTGCCTTAAGCCCTCCAGCTTCTGGTCCGAGGGCCGGTCATGGATGCGGTACATGGTGGGCTGCACCAGCCGCTCCAGCTCCTCGGCGGCGCAGACATTGGCGGCAATCATGAATTCCTCGATCAGCTTGTGGCTGTCGAGGCGCGGGCGGGGTGCAACGCCCAGCACCTGGCCCTCGGGGCTCAGCACCACGCGGCGTTCGGGGATGTCGAGCTCGAGCGTGCCGCGCCGCGTCCTCGCGCCCAGCAGGGCGGCGAAGGCGCCATAGAGCCGCGCGGTGTGGCCGGCGGCCAGGTCCTGCGGCTCGGCCCCCGCATCGCGCGCGGCCTGCAGCTCCTCATAGGTGAGCCGGGCTGTGCTGCGCATCAGGCCGCGGCCGAAGCGGTGGCCCAGCTTCTCGCCCTCGGCCGAGAAGCGCATTTCGACGAAAAGACAGCCGCGATCCTCGCGCGGGCGCAGGCTGCACCAGCCATTGGACAGCGCCTCGGGCAGCATAGGCACCACGCGGTCGGGGAAATAGACGCTGTTGCCGCGGCGCGTGGCCTCGCGGTCCAGCGCGCTGCCGGGGGGCACGTAATGCGCCACATCGGCGATGGCGACGATGATTTTCCAGCCATCCCCCTCATCGGGCTCGGCGAAGACGGCGTCGTCGAAATCGCGGGCATCCTCGCCATCGATGGTGACCAGCGGGGTGTCGCGCAGGTCCTGCCGCTTGCCCAGCGGCGTGGCGCGGGCGGCCTCGGCCTGGGTCAGCGCCTCTGGCGGGAATTCGGTCGGGATGCCATGGGCGTGGATGCAGATCAGCGAGACCGATTTCGCCTCGCCCATCCGGCCCAGAATGTCGGTCACCCGCGCCGGGCTGGGGCCGTAATGCCGGCCGGCGGGTTGTGCCATGGGTTCGGCCAGCACGATGTCGCCATCGCGTGCCTCGCCGCCGGCGATCTGCCACTGGCCCTTCTGCTTCTTGTCGGTGGGGATGATGCGGCCCTGCTGCACCACGCCCAGGATGCGCGCCGGCGCCTCGCCAGGCCCGGCGATGCGCTTGAAGGTGCGGCCTTCATACTTGCCGCCGCCGATCGGCTTCAGCCGCGCCAGCACCCGCTCGCCCGGTGCCAGGGCCGGCTGGCCGGCGGGTTCGGGGCGCATATAGATCAGCGGTGGGCGGCCCTCGGCCTTCCAGTTCAGCGGGCGGGCCAGTGGCTCGCCATCGCTGTCGGTGCCGAAGACCTCGACCGGCAGCATGTCCGGCAGGGCTTCGGCGCGGGTGGGGGGCGGGGCCAGGCGGCGCTTGCCGGCGGGGGCCGCGATGCCGGCTTCCTGCATGCCGGCCAGCAGGGCGCGCAGCGCCGGGCGTTGTTCGCTGGTCAGGCCGAAATGCCGGGCGATTTCATTGCGGCCGACCTTGGCCCTGGAACCGCCGAGGAAGACCTGCAACTGCGCAATGCTGGGCATCGGGCGCGGCTCCGCACCGCCGGTTTCGCCCCGGCGCTGGCTGCGCGAGGGTTTGGGCGGCGGCGGCAGCGGTGGGGGGGCGTGCGTGTCCTCCACCACACGCATCGTATCGCGCGGCGGGCGGGGGCGGGCCGCGGTGGGGCGGGCCGCAATGGGGCGGGGCGGCCGGGGCGCGCGCGGCGCCTCGGCGGCGGCGGCGATGGCGGCCTTGCGGCCACGCATCGGGCGCGGCTTTTCCACCGTCTCGAAGCCTGTCTCGCGCCGGTCACGCGGCGGGCGGGCCGGCTTGGCCGGGGGGGCCGGCCGCTGTGCGGCTGGGGGGGCGGGCCGCTGCGCGGCTGGGGCGGTGGGGCGCTGCGCGGCGGCGGCGGCGGCGCGTGCCTTCGCGGCCTCCTCCGGCGGGCGGGGATAGCCGGTGCTGCCGCTCTTCTTGCGGCGCCCGGCATGCAGGTCGCTTTCCTGCCCCTTGGCCGGCTTCGTGCCGGTATAGGGTTTCTTGCCCTTTGGCGGCGGCCCCGGGCGCTTCACGCCTTTGCCGCGGCGGCTTTCGCGGGCGCCTTTCCGGCTGCGGGCTTCTTCGCCGCGGCTTTTTTGGCGGGGGCTTTCTTCGCGGGCGCCTTCTTCGCCGGGGCGGCGGCGGCGGATTCGGCCTCGGCCGCCGGCTTGGCCTTGGCCCTGGCGGGTTTTGCCTTCCCCTTGGCGCCCTTCAGGGGCGGCAATTCCTTCCCCTTCTCGGCCAGCAGGGTCACCGCCTCGTCCAGCGTCACGGCCTCCATCTCGGTGCCGCGCGGCAGGTTGGCCACGCGCTTGCCATGCATCAGGAAGGGGCCGAAGCGGCCGCGACGGACCTCCACCTTCTCGCCGTCCTTCGGGTGCAGGCCAACCACCAGCCCGCGCGGCTTGGCATCGGCCAGCATCGCCACCGCGCGGTTGAGGCCCAGGCTCAACACGTCATCATCCTTGTCCAGCGTCTTCGACAGCGCTCCCATGGTGATATAGGGGCCGAAGCGGCCGAGATGGGCCACGATCTCCTCGCCCTTGTCAGGATGCACGCCGACGATGCGCGGCATCGAGAGCAGGGCCAGCGCGCGCTCCAGCGTGATGCTTTCCGGGTCCATGCCGCGCAGCAGGCTGGCGCGGCGCGGCTTGGTCGGCTTGCCCTTCTCATCCACCCCGGGCTCGCCGAGCTGGACATAGATGCCATAGGGCCCGCGCCGCATGGTGATCTCTTTTCCCGAAGTCGGGTCCACGCCCAGGTTGCGCTGGCCATCGGCGAAATCGCCACCGCCGCCCTCGCCGCCGGCGCCGGGCACCGCCAGCGGGCGGGTGTAGCGGCATTCCGGATAATTCGAGCAGCCGATGAAGGCGCCGGTCTTGCCCAGCCGCAGCCCCAGCCTTCCGGCCGAGCAGGCCGGGCATACCCTCGGGTCTTTCCCGTCATCGGCGGCGGGGAAGAAATGCGGACCCAGGTCATCATCCAGCCGGTCGATGACGTCGGAGATCTTCAGGTCCTTCGTCGCCTCGATGGCTTTCGAAAAATGCTCCCAGAACGCCCGCATCACGGCGCGCCATTCCGCCCGGCCGCCGGAAATGTCGTCCAGCTGTTCTTCAAGCCCCGAGGTGAAGCCCGGGTCGACATAACGCTCGAAGAAACTCACCAGGAAGGCGGTGACGAGGCGGCCGCGATCCTCGGGGATGAAGCGGCGCTTGTCGATCTTCACATATTCGCGGTCCTGCAGGACCTGGAGGATGCTCGCATAGGTCGAGGGCCGGCCGATCCCCAGCTCCTCCATGCGCTTGACCAGGCTCGCCTCGGAATAGCGCGGCGGCGGCTGGGTGAAGTGCTGGGTGGTGCCGACATCGCGGGTCTTCACCGCCTCACGCTCGCGCATCGGCGGCAGGGTGCGGTTGTCGTCTTCTTCGCCCCCGGGGGCGCTCGGCGCGCTGGCCACGCCGGCGCGGCGGTCGGCCTCGCTGTCGTCGGTGTCCTCGCGGTAGAGCTTCAAAAAGCCGTCGAAGGCGATGACGCTGCCATTGGCGCGCAGCTTCGTGCGCCCCGTGGGCTCCACCAGCTCGACCACGGTCTGGTCCAGCTCGGCGCTTTGCATCTGGCTGGCGACGGCGCGCTTCCAGATCAGTTCATAGAGCTTGAGCTGCGGGCCGGAGATGTATTGCGCCGCGTCCTGCGGGCGCAGGCCCACATCGGTGGGGCGCACCGCCTCATGCGCCTCCTGCGCGTTCTTGGCCTTGGTCGCGTATTCGCGCGCGGTGCCGGGCAGGTAGTCGGGGCCGAATTCGCTCTTCACATGGTCACGGATCGCGTTGATCGCGTCGCGCGACATCTGCACGCCATCGGTTCGCATATAGGTGATGAGGCCGACGGTCTCGCCGGCGATCTCCACACCCTCATAGAGCTGCTGCGCCAGGCGCATGGTGGCCTGCGCGCCCATGCCGAGCTTTCGCGATGCTTCCTGTTGCAGGGTGGAGGTGGTGAAGGGCGCGGGCGGATTTCTCCGGCTGCGCTTCTTCTCGACGGAGCCCACCGAAAAACTGGCGGCTTCCACCGCGCGCTTCGCGGCCTCGGCCAGCGCCTCGGTGTTGAGGTCGAACTGGTCGAGCTTTTTTCCCTCGTGATGCGTCAGCCGGGCGGGGAAGGGGGCGCCGATCGCGGTGAAGAACCGCCCCTCCACCGTCCAGTATTCGCGGGCCTTGAAAACCTCGATCTCGGCCTCGCGTTCGCAGATCAGCCGAAGCGCGACACTCTGCACCCGCCCGGCGGAGCGGCTGCCCGGCAGTTTTCGCCACAGCACGGGCGAGAGGGAAAAACCCACGAGGTAGTCCAGCGCGCGCCGGGCCAGATAGGCCTCGATCAGCGGCGTATCCAGCTCACGCGGATGCGCCACGGCGAATTGCACGGCCTTCTTGGTGATCTCGTTGAAGGTAATGCGGCTGACCGCCACGCCCTTCAGCGCGCCGGACCGGGCCAGCATGTCCTTCACATGCCAGGAGATCGCCTCGCCCTCGCGATCCGGGTCGGTGGCGAGGTAGAGGCGCTTGGCGCCGCGCAGCGCCGAGGCGATGGCGCGGACCTGCTTCTGGCCCCGCTCATCGGCCTCCCAATCCATCGCGAAATCCTCGTCCGGGCGGACGGAACCATCCTTGGCCGGCAGGTCGCGCACATGGCCGAAGCTGGCCAGCACGGTGAAACCATCGCCGAGATACTTGTTGATGGTCTTGGCCTTGGCGGGGCTTTCGACGACGAGGACGTCGGGCATCGGCATTCCAGATAGGGGCTCGGGTGGCCCCTTCAGAGGAGCGCCACCCGGTTGCCCGGCAAGGTTTGGACGCGCCCCTCCAGCTCGAGATCGAGCAGGATGGCGCGCAGGCTTTGGGCTGATAGCTGGCAGCGGCGGGCCAACTCGTCAACTGAGATCGGCGTGGGGCTAAGCAATTCAAGCACTTGAGCCAGGTCGGGACTGGCGTTTTCCGGCTGTTTCGCGGTCTCGGCCAGGTTTGGCGGCGCTTCGGCACGGGGGCGGAAGAGCGGCGCATCGGCCGGTGCCTGGGGTAAAAATTCCAGAACATCGGCTGCGTTCTCACAGAGATGCGCGCCCTGGCGCAGCAGATCATTGGACCCGCGGGAGCGTGGATCGGCCGGGCTGCCCGGCACCGCATAGAGCTCGCGCCCATATTCCAACGCCAGGCGCGCGGTGATCAGCGTGCCTGATTTCTCCATCGCCTCCACCACCACGACGCCCAGGGCGAGGCCCGCGATGATGCGGTTGCGGCGGGGGAAATGCCTGGCCTGCGGGGAGGTGCCCAGCGGTGCTTCGGTGACCAGCAGCCCGCCCTGGTCGGCGATGCGGGCCTGCAGCAGGGCGTTCTCCGGCGGATAGGCGACATCGATCCCCCCGGCGATGGCGGCGATGGTTCTCCCCTTGGCGTTCAGCGCGCCCTGATGGGCAGCGGCGTCGATGCCGCGCGCCAGGCCGGAAATCACCGCGATGCCCTTTCCCGCCAACTCGTCAGAAATATCCTCGGCTACGCGGCGGCCGGCGGCGGAGGAATTGCGCGCCCCCACGATGGCCACCGCCCGCGGCGCCAGGGCCGCGGGGTCGCCGAGCGCGATGAGCACCGGCGGCGCATCGGGCAGCAGCGCCATCAGCGGCGGGTAATCGGGCTCGCCGAGAAAGAGGAAGCGGCCGCCGATCTCGGCGGTGGCGGCCATTTCGCGGGCGCAATCCGCCTCGGGCGCGGGCCTGAAGCGTTCGGGGTTGCGCGACAGCGCCGCGATGGTGGCCCGGGCCGAACCGAAACGTTCGAGCAGCCGGCGATGGTTGGTGGGGCCTACCCCCTCGCTGCGCGCCAGCCGAAGCCGTGCCAGCGCCTCGCTCATTTGCCCTCGCCGATGCGCGGTTCGGTGCCTTTCACCAGGCGCTCGATATTGGCCTGGTGACGCCAAGCCACGAAGGCGGCGATGGTCAGGATGCCGATCCCCACCGGCCCGGGCGCCACCGCCAGCGAGGCGATGACCGCGGCCCCCATCGCGCTGAGCGAGGCCAGCGACGAGATTTTTCGGAGTTTCGCCATCACCAGCCAAACGGCACCGGCGAGAAGGAAGATCGGCCAGGCCAGCACCAGGAAGACGCCGAAGGCTGTGGCCACCCCCTTACCGCCGCGAAAGTTCAGCCAGGGCGGCAGGCAATGGCCGATCACCGCCGCCACGCCGGCGACAATGTCGGGCCCCGGGCCCATCAGCGCATGCGCGGCCCAGACCGCGACGCCGCCCTTCAGCGCATCGAGCAGCAGCGTGGCCGCGGCCAGGGCCTTGTTGCCGGTGCGCAGCACATTGGTGGCGCCGATGCTGCCCGAGCCGATTTGCCGCACATCCCCCAGCCCCGCCGCCCGGGTCAGGATCAGCCCGAAGGGGATGGAGCCGAGCAGCAAGCCCAGGATCGCCGCCAGTATGGCTTCGAGGATCATGCGGAAAACACCTTGCGGCCGGATTTGAAGGTGGCGGTGACACGGCCCTCCAGGGCGCGGCCATCGAAGGGCGAGTTCTGCGCCTTGCCGGGCAATTGCCCGTCCTTGACCTGCCAGGCGCGGTCGAGGTCGAACAGCATGAGGTCGGCAGGCTGGCCGACCGCCAGGCGCCCGGCCGCGATGCCCAACAGCGCCGCCGGGCGGGAGGTCAGCAGGGCGAGGGCTGCGATCAGCGACAGGTCCCCGGCATGGACGCGGGCCAGCGTCACCGCCAGCAGCGTGGCGAGCCCGGCGCCGCCGGCCTCGGCCTGGACAAAGGGCAGGCGCTTGTCATCGGCGTCGCGCGGCTGGTGGTCGGAGACGACGGCGTCGATCGTGCCATCGGCGAGACCGGCCACGACGGCGCGGCGCTCCTCCTCCGGCCGCAGCGGCGGGCTGAGCTTGGCGTAGCTGCGATAGCCGGTGATGGCGTTTTCATTGAGGTCGAAATAGGGGGGGGCGGTGTCGCAGGTCACCGTCAGCCCATCATGCTTCGCGCGGCGGATCAGATTGATCGCCTCGGCCGTCGAGACACGGGAGAAATGCACATGGCCGCCGGTGAGGCGGGCCAGCGCGATGTCGCGGGCGACCATCATCGCCTCCGCCGCCATGGGGATGCCGGGCAGGCCGAGGCGGGTGGCCAACTCACCCTCGGTGGCGGCACCTTGGGCGAGGGTCGGCTCCTCGGGATGCTGCACGATGAATGTGCCGAAGGCGCGGGCGTAGCTAAGTGCGAGGCGCATGGTGCGGGCGGAGGCGATGGCATGGGCGCCGTCGGTAAAAGCCACCGCGCCGGCTTCCCTGAGCAGGCCGAATTCGGAGAGTTCGAGGCCCTTGAGGCCGCGCGTGGCGGCGGCATAGGGCAGGATGGTGAGGCTGCCCGTGGCCTCGCCGCGGCGGGCGATGAATTCGACCAGGGCGGGATCGTCCAGCACCGGCTGGGTATCGGGCAGGGCGCAGATGGTGGTGATGCCGCCGGCGGCGGCGGCCAGGGCGGCGGAGGCGATGGTCTCGCGGTGTTCGGCGCCGGGCTCACCCAGGGCGGCGCGCATGTCGATCAGGCCGGGGGTGAGGATGCGGCCGCCGGCATCGAGTTTTTCCGCGCCATCGGCGGGGGCGCCGTTCAGCGAGGCGATCCGGCCGTTCTCGATCAGCACAGCGCCCGGGGCGTCGAGCCCCGTGGCGGGGTCGATCAGGCGGGCATTGTGGATCAGCAGCGGCGCGGTCGTCATGCTTGCGATGGTGTCATGGCGGCAGCATAGCGACCAGACCATGGACCAGAAAGGATGGGCGATGAAGACGGTAACGCTGCATCAGGCGAAGGCGCATCTGTCCTCGCTGCTGAACGAGGTGGAGGCTGGCGAGGAGATTGTGGTGACCCGCCATGGCCGGCCGGTGGCGCGTATCCTGGCGGTGGGGGCGCCGCGTCGGCCGCGACAGGCCGGCGCCTGGCGTTCCAGCCCAGCCTGGGATGGCTTCGTCTATGACCATACCGTCGTCGCGCCGCTGACCGAGGCGGAGCTGGAAGCCGAGGGCTGGAACGGGTGAGCGTCTTCGCCGATGCCTGCGCGCTGGTCGTGTTTTTCGGTCAGGGCGGCGCGGGCATGTCGGCCAAGGGCATGGCGCTGATGCGCGAGGGCGAGGTGATGGTCTCGGCCATCACGGTGTGGGAGATCACCCGCAAGCAGCGAATGGGCAGGCTGCCGATGCTGCCAGCCGCCTGGGCCGAGGATTTTTCCGGCAGCCTGATGGCAGAGGGGTTTCGCCTCATGCCACTCACCGCCGAGGTGGCGGAGGCGGCCAATGCGCTGCCACCACATCATGCCGATCCGATCGATAGGATGCTGATCGCCACCGCCCTGGTCGAGGGCGCGGGGTTGGTCACGCTGGACCGGGTCTTCGCGCGTTATGGGGTGGGGGTGGTCTGGTAGGCCACTGGATGCTTTTCCATGAAGACGCGGGCGAAGCCGGCCTGGTGTTCGCGATGCGTCTCGGAAAAGCCCAGGCTTGTGTAGAGGGCGATGTTCTCGACCATTTTTTCGTTGGTGTAGAGCCACAGGCGGGTGTGGCCGCGGGCCAGGGTCTCAGCCTCGGCGAAGGCGATGAGGGCGCGGCCGAGGCCCTTGCCGCGGGCTTCTTTGGCCACGGCGATGTTGTCGAGCAGCAGGCCCTCCGGCGTGTCCTCCAGCACCAGCACGGCGGTGTCGGGGATGAGCCAGGCCTGCTGGGCGGCGATGCGGGCCTCATAGTCATCGGTCATCGGCGCGGGTTCGCGGCCCAGGCGCGGGACGTAATGGGCGTAGGCCGCGCGGACCAGGGCGCGCAGGATTTCGGCCTCGCCGGGCTGGGCCAGGCGCAGGGGGGCGGGTGTCGTCACGCGTTGCGCCGCAGGCCTCGGGCCAGCACGTCCAGCACCGCCATGCGCAGCGCCACACCCATCTCCACCTGCTCGCCGATCACCGAGCGCGTGGGGTGGTCGGCGATGGCGCTGTCGATCTCAATGCCGCGATTCATCGGCCCGGGATGCATGACGATGGAATCGGGCTTGGCGAAGGCCAACTTCTCCGCATCGAGGCCGTAGAAGCGAAAGAATTCGCGGGCGGAGGGCACCAGGCCGCCGGACATGCGTTCGCGTTGCAGCCGCAGCATCATCACGACATCGGCGCCTTCCAGGCCCTTTCGCATGTCGTGAAAGACGGTGACGCCCAGCCGCCCGACCTCGGCCGGCAGCAGGGTTGGGGGTGCCACCAGCCGCACCTCGGCCCCCATGGCGCCGAGCAGGTGGATGTTGGAGCGGGCGACGCGGGAATGCGCGATATCGCCGCAGATCGCCACCACCAGGTTGCGCAGATCGCCCTTGTGGCGTCGGATCGTCAGCGCATCCAGCAGCGCCTGGGTGGGGTGTTCATGCGTGCCGTCGCCGGCGTTGATGACGGCGGCGGTGACCTTCTGGGCGAGCAGGCTCGGCGCGCCGGATTGGGCGTGGCGGACCACCAGCAGGTCGGTGTTCATGGCGTTGAGCGTGCTGGCGGTGTCGAGAAGCGTCTCGCCCTTGTTCACGGAGGAATTGGAGACGCTCATGTTGATGACATCGGCGCCCAGGCGCTTGCCGGCGATCTCGAAGGAGGTGCGGGTGCGGGTGCTATCCTCGAAGAACAGGTTGATGAGGGTGCGGCCGCGCAGCAGGTCGCGCTGGGTTTTGCCCTGGCGGTTGAGCAGCGCGTAGGATTCGGCGAGGTCGAGCAGGGCCGCGATATGCGGGGCCTCAAGGCCCTCGATCGCAAGCAGGTGGCCGGTGGGGAGGATGGGGTAGGTGAAGCTCACAATGGCCGAACCTAGCCCGCGCGGCGGCGCTACGGAACCCTGGGATTGGCGCCCTGGCAGGAGATGGTCATGGCGGCGGCCAGTTCACGGGTCATGAGCGGCTGGCCGGGGCGGCCGCGCGCCACCTCCGGCATGGCGGTGCCGCCGGGCGGTATGCTGACCTGCGTCATGGTTCGAACCGCGATGCCGACGAGGCCATCATTGATGCTGATCGACACCGGCAAAACCCGCGCCGCCGTGTTGCGCAGTTGCACCGTGTAGACGGTACCGCCGGTGCCTGTCGTCTGGAGGATGATGGGGGCGGCGAGGTCGCCACAATTGTTGGTCTGGGCCTGGGCGGCTGCGGCGGTCAGCAGCAGCGACAGGGCTGCCAGGGTGGGAAGGCGGGTCATATCGGGTGTCCTGTGTTGGCGGGTGAAGAGTGGGCCGGGGCGGCGCGCGTTGGCCAGTCGGTTGTGTCAATGGCAGCCAGTGGAGACAGCTATCGGTCGTCGCTCGTCGCATCCAACGCCGCCTGCAGCGTATAGGCCGCCGCCGCCGCATCCACCGCCGCCGCCCGCTTCGCCCGCGTCACATCGGCTGCGATCATCGCCCGGTTTACAGCGGCCGAGGACAGCCGCTCATCCCACAGCGCCACCGCCAACCCTGTGGCCTGGCCCATCGCCATGGCCCAATCCTTCGCCGCCTGCGCCGCCGGGCCGAAGCTGCCATCCATCCCCAGCGGCAGCCCCACCAGCAGCCCGCCAACCCCCTCCTTCGCCGCGATCCGCGCCACCTCCGCCGCATTGCCCGCGAGTTTTCCGCGCGCGATCGAGCCATAGGGCGAGGCCAGCATCAGCGACACGTCCGACAGCGCCAGCCCCACCGTCTTGCTGCCGGGGTCGAGCCCCAGGATCCGCGCGTCGCGCTCCAGGCTTGCACGCAGTTGCGCCATGGTGAACAAGGCCATGCTTGAGCTTATGCCCCGAGGACACCGCATTGTCATGAGCGTGGATATCGCCACCATCAAACGCGTCGCCACCCTAAGCCGCATCCATGTCGAGGCGGCGGCGCTGCCGGGCCTGGCGCAGGAAATCAACGGCATCCTGGGCTGGATCGAGCAGCTTTCCGAAGTCGACACCACTGGGGTGGAGCCCATGGCCGGCGGCGGCGCCACGGCCCTGCGCTGGCGCGAGGACCGTGTGTCGGATGGCGGCCAGGCGGATGCCATTCTGGCCAATGCGCCGGACCGCGAGGGCGAATATTTCGGCGTGCCCAAGGTGGTCGAATAATGCGCCCGACCGATCTTTCCCTGGCGCAGGCCCGGGTCGCGCTGGACGCCCGGCAGATTTCGGCGCGCGAGCTGACCCAGGCCTATCTCGATGCCATCGCCGCGCTGAACCCCCGCCTCAACGCCTATATCACGGTGACGGGCGAGGCCGCGCTGGCCGCCGCCGATGCCTCCGATGCGAAGCTGGCCGCGCGTCAGGGAGGGCCGCTGGAGGGCATTCCGCTCGGCATCAAGGACCTCTTCTGCACCGCAGGGACCCGCACCACGGCCGGCAGCCGGATTCTCGGCGATTTCACGCCGCCCTATGAGAGCACCATCACGAAGCAATTGTTGCGCGACGGCGCGGTGTTCCTGGGCAAGCTGAACCTGGATGAATTCGCCATGGGTTCGTCCAACGCCACCTCCGCCTTCGGGCCGGTGGAAAACCCCTGGTCGCGCGCCAATGACCCGGACAAGCGGCTCGTGCCCGGCGGGTCGAGCGGCGGTTCGGCGGCGGCGGTGGCGGCGAGGATCGCGCTGGGGGCGACGGCGACGGACACCGGCGGCTCCATCCGCCAGCCCGCGGCGTTTTGCGGCGTGGCCGGCATCAAGCCGACCTATGGGCGGTGCTCGCGCTTTGGCATCGTGGCCTTTGCGTCGTCGCTGGACCAGGCCGGGCCGATCGCGCGCGATGTTATGGATTGCGCCGTGCTGCTGCGCTCCATGTCGGGCTTCGACCCGCAGGACAGCACCAGCGTCGACATGGCCGTGCCCGATTTCGCCGCCGCCGTGGGGCGGGGCGTAAAGGGCATGCGCATCGGCATCCCCCGCGAATACCGCATGGACGGCATGGCCCCCGAGATCGAGGCGCTGTGGCAGCAGGGTATTTCCTGGCTGCGCGATGCGGGGGCGGTGATCGTCGACGTCTCCCTGCCGCACACGAAATACGCGCTGCCGACCTATTACATCGTGGCGCCGGCGGAGGCGTCGTCGAACCTCGCACGCTATGACGGCGTGCGGTTTGGCGCGCGGGTGGCCGGCGGCGACCTGACGGAGCTCTACGAGCGCAGCCGGGCCGCCGGCTTCGGCGCGGAGGTGAAGCGGCGCATCATGATCGGCACCTATGTGCTGAGTGCCGGCTACTACGACGCCTATTACCTCAAGGCGCAGCAGGTCCGCGCGCTGATCAAACGCGACTTCGACCTGGCCTGGGAGACATGCGACGCGCTGCTGACGCCGGCCACGCCCTCCGCCGCCTTCGGGCTGGATGAGAAGCAGGACGACCCTGTGGCGATGTATCTGAACGATGTCTTCACGGTGACGGCGAATTTGGCGGGGCTGCCGGGTATGGCCGTGCCGGCGGGGCTGGATGGGCAGGGGCTGCCGCTGGGGTTGCAGATCGTGGGGCGGCCGTTTGATGAGGAAGGGGTTTTCGCGGTGGCCGGCGCTGTGGAGCGCGCGGCCGGCTTCACCGCGCGACCGGGAGTGATCGCATGACCTACGTGATCGGAGACTGGGAACTCGTCATCGGCCTGGAAGTCCATGCCCAGGTGACGTCGGAGTCAAAACTGTTCTCTGGCGCTGCGACCGCCTTCGGCGCCTCGCCCAACAGCCAGGTCAGCTTTATCGATGCCGGCTTCCCCGGCATGCTGCCCTCCATCAACGCCGAATGCGTGGCCCAGGCCGTGCGCACCGGCCTCGGCCTCAACGCCCAGATCAACCTCTGGTCGCGCTTCGACCGGAAGAATTATTTCTACGCCGACCTGCCGCAGGGCTATCAGATCAGCCAGTTCGCCCATCCCATCGTCGGCACCGGCGAGATCGAGATCACGCTGGAGGATGGGGCGAAGAAAACCATCGGCATCACCCGGCTGCATCTCGAGCAGGATGCGGGCAAGTCGCTGCACGACCAGCACCCCAGCAAATCCTTCATCGACCTCAACCGCTCCGGCGTCGCGCTGATGGAAATCGTCTCCGAGCCTGATATGCGCAGCCCGGAGGAAGCCGGCGCCTATGTCACCAAGCTGCGGCAAATCTTGCGTTATTTGGGCACCTGCGACGGCAATATGGACGAGGGCTCCATGCGCGCCGATGTCAACGTCTCCGTCCGCAAGCCCGGCGAAGCCTTCCGCACCCGCTGCGAGATCAAGAACGTCAACTCGGTCAAATTCGTCATGCAGGCCGTCGAGGTCGAGGCGCGGCGACAGATAGAAGTCTGGGAGTCGGGTGCGGAGGTGCATCAGGAAACCCGCCTCTTCGACACCGCCCGCGGCGTCACCCGCTCCATGCGCTCGAAGGAGGATGCGCATGACTACCGCTATTTTCCGGACCCCGACCTGCCGCCGCTGGTGCTCGACGCGGCCTGGGTCGAGCAATTGCGGGAAAAGCTGCCGGAATTGCCCGATGCGCGCCGCGCCCGCTACGTCGCCATGGGCCTCACGCCCTATGACGCGCATGTGCTGACCCTGGACCGCGAGACGGCGGTGTTCTTCGAGACCATGGCACGCGGCCGCGACGCCAAGCTGGCGGCGAATTGGCTGACCGGCGATTATTTCGCGGCGCTTAACCGCCTCAGGCGCGAGATTTCCGACCCGCCGGTCAGCGCCGAAGATATGGGCGAGTTGCTCGACCTGATCGCCGACAAGACGATTTCCGGCACCATCGCCAAGCAGGTCTTCGAGCACATGTTGGGCGGCGAGGGCGCACCGGGCGCCATCGTCGAGACCCGCGGCCTGAAGCAGGTCACCGATACCGGCGCGATCGAGGCTGCGATCCGCGCGGTGATGGAGGCCAATGCCGACAAGCTGGCGGAATACCGATCGGGCAAGGAGAAGCTGTTCGGCTTCTTCGTCGGCCAGACCATGAAAGCGATGGCCGGGAAGGGCAATCCGGCGGCGGTGAATGAGTTGTTGAAGAGCATGCTGGCGGGCTGATCCCGCGTAGGCACTTCGGTGCCGGCGCGGCCGGTGCATCGCGTTGCCACCGGCCAGCCGAGACGCCTTGGGCAGCCAGCGCCGCGGCCCTGGCCTGGCCGAACCCCGCCGGGGCGCCCTTGTCTGGTTCAGCCGCCGATCCGCGCGAGCAAGGCGGCCAATGTCGCGGCATCCCCGCCCAGCTTCTCCTCCAGCCCCTGACGCAGCGCGGCGGAATAGACCGGCCACATCAGCCGCAGCCGTGCCTGCCCCTCCTGCGTGATGCGCAGCACCTGGCCGCGGCCATCGCTGGGATGGGCGAGGCGTTCCAGATACCCCGCCGCCGCGACCCGCTCGGCCAGGCGCGAGACGTTTGGTTGGGCCAGCAGCAGCCGCGATTCCAATTCCAGCGGCCGCAGCCCGGCGGGGCCGGCGCCGCGCAGTTCCAGCAGCAAGTCATACCAGGCGAGCGGCGGGTGGCCGGCCGCCTTGAGGCGCGCCTCGATCGCACCAAGCAGCCGCCGCTGGGCGCGCATGAGGTTGATCCAGGCCTGCTGCGTCTCGGCGGAGACTTCGTCCATGTCACCAACATAGAGAAAGATACATTTGTATCAAGCTTGATTCGGGCGGACCTCCAACCAGATACAGTTGCATTGACCTTGGAGAACCCCCATGCAGCTCGTCTCCTTCGACCTCTGCCCCTATGCCCAGCGCATCGCGATCATCCTGGCCGAGAAGCGCGTGGCCCATGAACGCGTGGATATCGACCTGGCGGACAAGCCGGAATGGTTCCGCGCCATCTCGCCGCTGGGCAAGGTGCCGCTGCTGCGGGTGGGGGACGCGGTGCTGTTCGAAAGTGCGGTGATCACCGAGTATCTCGAGGAGACGCAAGCCCGGCCGCTGCACCCCGCCGATCCGCTGGCCCGTGCCCGGCATCGCGCCTGGGTGGAATTCGGCAGCGCCATCCTGGCCGAGATCTACGCCATCGAGACCCAGAAGGACCCCGCCATCTTCGACGCCAAGCGCGACGCGCTGCGGCAGAAATTCGCCCGGGTCGAGGCGGCGCTTGGCGAGGGCCCATGGTTCTCGGGCGCGGAGTTCAGCGTGGTCGACGCCACCTTCGCCACCATCTTCCGCTATTTCGATGTGTTCGAGGGGATCACCGATTTGGGCATTCTGGACGGCTTACCGAAGCTTGCCGCCTGGCGCGCGGCTCTGGCGGCGCGGCCCTCGGTGCGGGGCGCGGTCGTGGTGGATTACCACGACCGGCTGCGGGATTTTCTCACCCGCGCGAATGGCGAATTGCTGCGCCGTGCGGCGTAGCGTCACCGCGCAAGCGGATGGAGGATGACGCCCCGATGCGGACGCTCAGCCCCGCCGCTTGTCCATCACGATGCCATCGGCCTGCAGCGCCTCGATCTCCTCGGCCGAGAAGCCGTTGGCCGCCAGCACCGCGGCGGTGTCCTGGCCGAATTTCGGCGGCACGCTGCGCGTGCCGCCCGGCGTGCGGGACATTTTTATCGGCGTGCCGAGGGCGCGGAAATCACCCAGTTCGGTGACCATTTCCCGGTGTGCCGTGTGCTCGGCCGCCAGGGCCTGGTCGACATGCGTCACCGGCCCGGCAGGCAGGCCGGCCGCCAGCATGCGCGGGCAGAGCTCAAATCCATCCTCGATGGCGAAGCGGTCATCGAGCAGTTTTGTCAGGGCCTCGCGGTTCACCACCCGCGCGCCATTGGTGGCGAAGAGCGGGTCCTTCGCGAGCTCCGGCAGCCCCAGGAACTCGCAGAGCTTGCGAAAAGCCACGTCATTGCCCACGCCCATGAAGATGTCGCAGGTCTTCGTCTTGAAGGTGGAATAGGGCGCGAGATTGGGGTGCGGGTTGCCCGTGGCGACCGGCCGCTTGCCGTTCAGCAGGTGGTTGGCGGCATGCGGGTGCAGCAGCGCCATGCCGCAATCATGCAGGGTCATATCGAGATACTGGCCAAGGCCCGAGCCATGCCGCTCATTCACCGCCATCAGGATGGCGATGGCGGAGTAGAGCCCGGTGCCCAGATCGACGATGGGCGTGCCCATGCGGGTCGGGCCGGAGGTGGCGGTGCCGTTGATGCTCATCAGCCCCACCACCGCCTGGACGATGGCATCATAGCCTGGCGCCCCCCCGAGCGGCCCCGTCGCGCCGAAGCCCGAGACCCGGCAATGGATCAGCCGTGGAAATTTTTTGGAGAGCACCTCCTCATAGCCCAGGCCCCATTTCTCCATGGAGCCGGGCTTGAAGTTCTCGATGAGGATATCGGCGGTTTCCAGCAGCCGCAGCAGCACGGCGCGGCCGTCGGGCTTCGCCAGGTCCAGGCCCACGCTCTGCTTGTTGCGGTTCACACCGATGAAATAGCTGGCATCCCCATCGAGGAAGGGAGGGCCCCAGTCGCGCACCTCATCGCCCTGCGGCGGCTCGAGCTTGATGATCTCGGCGCCGTGATCGCCCAGGATCATGGTGCAATAGGGGCCGCCGAGGACACGGGTGAGGTCGATGACCTTCAGCCCGGCCAGCGCGCCCGGCGAGCGGGCGAGGCCACGCCCCGTCGCCGCGTCTTTCACCGGCATGTCCATCGCTTTCAGCTCCCGCTCGATACCCTTCGAGAATGCCCCAGCGGCCGGGATTTGTCGAACCTTCGTGACCACGCATGTGTGACTTGCAGGTCATAATTCCTCGAGCCTAGCCTTCCTCCAACTGCCCCGGTCCAGGGTCCGCAAGAGGCCCGGGCTGGGAATCGCTGCAACCCGGAGGAACATCATGCAACGCCGCCTTTTCGCCACCGCGGGCCTCGCCGCGGCGGCCCTGCCCGCCCTCGCCCGTGCCGCGACCTATCAGGCCGCGGGCGACCCGCCGCTGAACCTCACCTATCGCCAGGTCGCGGTGGCCGAGGGGCTGGAGCATCCCTGGTCCATCGCCTGGCTGCCCGATGGCACCGCGCTGGTGACGGAGCGGCCGGGCCGGCTGCGGCTGCTGCGCGGCAATCGCGTGGAGCCCACGCCCGTCACCGGCACGCCGCCGGTGCTGGTGGCGCCGGAGCGCGGGCTGGTCTTCCAGTCCGGCCTCTTCGAGGTCTCGCCGCACCCGAACTTCGCGCAGAACCGCCTGATTTACATGAGTTACGCCCATGGCACGGCGCAGGACAACCGGCTGCGCCTGGCGCGTGCCACCTTGGACGGCAATGCGCTGACCAATTTGCAGGTCATCTTCGAGGTCAGCCAGGGCAAGCCGGAATTCCAGCATTACGGCGGGAAAATCCTCTGGCTGCCCGATGGCACGCTGCTGCTCAGCGTGGGCGACAGCGGCAACCCCCCGGTGTCCATCGATGGCCGGCTGGGGCGGCTGAACGCGCAGGATCTGGGCAGCCATATCGGCAAGATCCTGCGCCTGCGCGACGATGGGACGGCGCCGCCGGACAATCCCTTCATTGGCCGCGCTGGGGCGAAGCCCGAAATCTTCACCTATGGCCATCGCCATGTGCAGGGCCTGGCGCGCCACCCCGATGGCCGGATCTTCGCCACCGAACATGGGCCGCTGGGCGGCGATGAGCTGAACCTGATCGTGGCCGGCAACAATTACGGCTGGCCGCAGGTGGGTTGGGGCCGCGATTATGCCGGCGGCACCCCGGTGGGCACCGGCCAGCGCTCCGGTGCGGGTTTCGTCGACCCCGTGCTGGTCTGGTATCCCTCGGTGATCGGGGCGTCGGGGCTGATGGTCTATAGCGGCGATCGCTTCCCGGCCTGGCGCGGCTCGATCTTCGCCGGTGGGCTGGCCACGCAGGATGTCCGCCGCACCGTGCTCGGCGCCAATGGCCAGGTCACGCTGCATGAGAGCCTGCGCATCGGCCAGCGCGTCCGCGATGTGCGACAGGGGCCGGATGGGCTGCTCTATGTCCTGACCGACGAAATCCATGGCCGTGTCTTCCGGCTGGAGCCGGCGGTGGCGTAGTTCTCTCTGAGGGGGCGGGGTGGCCCGCCCCCTTAGGCCGCCTGGGCGCGGCCCCAGACCCGCGTGCAGAATTCGGGATAGGTCTCAACCATCTCGTCGCAGATCGGGCCGCGCAGCAGGGCGAGTTCGGCGTCACTGGGCGGCTCGGTTTCCCGCACATCAGCGGAAAAATCGAAATCGAAGCCGGTGGCGGCGCGCACGCCCTCCACCGTCTCGCCGGGATGCAGGCTATCCAAGGTGAAGCGGGCCGCCGCAGGGTCGAAGCGAAAAACACATTTACCGGTGACCAGCGCCTGGGCATGGCCACGCCGGAACACGCCGGGCGCAGAGACCCCGGGGGCGGAGATATTGGCCACCCGCTCCACCAGCACGCGGGGCGAATGCTCCTCCCGGAACAGGATGGTCCGGTGCGTCATGAAATACATGAAGGCGCTGCCGAAACTGCCGGGGAAGCGCACTTCCGTGCCCGGCCAGCCGCCGGTGCCGACGAGGTTGAGATTGGCCTGCCCATCGATCTGCCCGCCGCCGAGGAAGAACAGGTCGATCCTCCCCTGTCCGGTAAGGTCGAAGAGCTCGCGCGTGCCTTCCGTAAATGGGTTTCCGCTGCGCTTGTGCAGCAGCGAGAGCCGCACGGGGTGCCCCTGCTTGTGCACCAACCAGCAGGCGGCGGCGGGGATGGGCGAGGCGGCGCCGACGGCGATGTGGCGCGCGGGATGCGCCGTGGGGTCGAGGATGAGCCGCGCCAGGGTGGCGGCGAGCAATTCTTCGGGCGCGAAGCTCATGCGGCTGCGGCCTGGGCAAAGACCTCGCGCGCGACCCATTCGGCAAACCCGGCCTCGGTCTTCGCCATGCGCGCGTAATCCGCGACGTAGGCGGCATCAAAACCATATTCATCCAGCAGCGCGACCGGCTGCGCGCCGCGCTCGGCGATGGCGATGGCGGAGATGTAGGTGGCGTTGATGGTGCCGGAGGCGAGGCGTTCGTCTTCGAGGAAATTGCCCTCCACCACACGCTCCACCGTCACCAACGCGCGTTGCGACGCATGCGCCAGCGTCGCGCATTCCCGCCGCCGCCCGAGCCAGACATTGCCAAAGCTGTCGGCCATCGCGGCATGGAACACCGCCACATCGGGCGACAGGGCAGGCAGCAGCACGATCACATCGCCCGGGGGGCCGAAGGGGTTTTGTTGCACGATCCAGTCCGGCCGGTTGGCCAGGATGTCCGAGCCGATGAGGCCGCGCAGCGGCATGAAGGGCACGCCTTTCTCCGCCGCCTGCAGCATGGTGTGGATGGCGGGGCAGGTGGCGTCGCGCACCGTGATGCGCCCGGCCTTCAGGGCCGCGGTGAAGCGCGGCGCGAAGCCGGCCTCGCCCAGCGACACCGCCGAGGTCTGCACCTCCGCCACGCAGCCCGCGCCGATCAGGATATCGGTCGCAAAACCGCTGACCGGCACGCCGAGCAGACGCAAATTCTTCGCACCCCGGCGGATCAGCGCGCGGGCCAGCGCCACGGAGGGCAGCGAATTGTCCGGCGGCAGGGCGAGCAGCGCCCCATCGGGCACGCTTTCGGCCATGGCTTCGATGCTGATGGGTGTCATCGCGCGTCTCCTGTTGTCGTCATGATTACGCGCGCGGGCCAGGTGTGGCAAACTCTCGCGATGCACCTCCAAGGCCGCCGCATCACGCTCCGCCCTCTTTGCGCCGAGGATGCGGCCGCGGTCTTCGCGATGAATGGCGACCGCGATGTCATGGCGCATTTCGCGGCCGTGATGAGCCGGGAGGAGAGCGATGCCTGGTTGGCGCGCCTCATGGCGCATCAGGCCGAGCACGGGTTTTCCTTTGGCGCGGTGGATCTGGACGGCGCGCGCTGTATCGGCGTGGTCGGGCTGCTGCATATTCCCTGGCAGGCCCGTTTCACGCCGGCGGTGGAGATCGGCTGGCGGATCGCCACCGCCCATCAGGGCCAGGGCTATGCGCGGGAAGCCGCGGAGCTGGCCCTGGCCTATGGCTTCGACACGCTGCGGCTGGCCGAGATCGTGGCCTTCACGGCGCCCGCCAACCGCCCGTCATGGCGCCTGATGCAGCGGCTGGGCATGCGGGCGGATGGCGAATTCGGCCACCCCCGCATCGCGCCGGAGCATCCGCTGCACCGCAACCTGCTCTACCGCATCAGCCCAGCATCTTGACCAGCAACTCCGCCGTGCGGCCATTGGCGATGGTCGCCGCCCGGGCGTCATAGCTGTGGCCGCCGACGCGGGCGAAGGCGTGATCCACCCCGGGATAGATTTCGACGCGGGCCAGCCGCGTATCGGCCAGCCCATCCTCGATCGCTTTTTGCGCCGCGGGGGGCACGAATTTATCGGCCTCGGCGATGTGCAGCATGGTCGGCGCGGTGATTTTTCCGGCATCGCCCACCAGGCCCTCCAGCCCCACGCCATAGTAGGAAATATGGCAGTCGGCATCCGAATCGAGCGCCATCATGAAGGCCAGCCTTCCGCCGAGGCAGAAACCCATCGTCCCCACCCGCCCATTGCAGCCCGGCAGGGCGCGGGCGGCGGCCATGGTGGCCTTCAGGTCGGCGACGGCCAGCCCCTGATCCATCCCGTTCATCAGCGCGAAGGCGCGCTGCCATTGCGCCTGCCCGGCATCGGGGTCGAGCTGCACGCCCGCCTCCTGCCGCCAGAACAGGTCGGGGCTGATCGCCCAGAAACCCATGCTCGCCACCCAGTCGCTGAGTGCGCGCATCGTCGCGTTCACGCCAAAAATTTCCTGGATCATGATCACCGCGCCGGCGGGCTGTTTCGCGGGCGCGGCAAGATAGGCGGAAAAGCTGCCCTGGCCGTCGCTGGACGCTATGCTGATCTCGTTCATCGCTTGCTCCTTGTGCTGGGGACGTCTTGCCGGCATGTAACGCCTGATGCTCCGCCGCGCCATGCTCGCCGCCATGACAAGCCTGCCCGGCCTCGCCCGGGCCAGCGACCTGTCGGGCTCGGGCTGGACCCATGCCGAGTATTCCGGCCTGCGCCCCGCGCGCTTCACCCGCCAGGGCGAGCAGGGCCTGCGGATCGAGGGCGATGGAACCGGCAGCTTCGTCTGGCGCCGCGCCCAGGGCGTGCCGCAATGCCTGACCTGGCGCTGGCGGGTCGATATGGGCCCGCCACCGACCGACCTCACCCGCCGCGGTGGGGATGACCGGGCGATCTCGCTGGCGGTGGGCTTTGCCGGCTTTCCGCCGGGCGTCGGCGCCTGGCAGCGCGCCCAGCACGCCATCGCCCAGGGCGCCGCCGGTGGCCATGTCCTGCCGCGCTCGGTGCTGATCTATGCCTGGGGCGGTACCGGCAGCGAGCCGGCGCGGTTCTACTCGCCCTGGATGGGCCCGCTGGGCAAGGTGCGGCCGCTGCGCCATGCCCGCAGCGAGACCGGGCGCTGGTTCGAGGAGCGGGTCGATCTCGATGCCGATTGGCGCGCGGCCTTCGGCGGCGATCCGCCGCCGCTGCAGGAGATCGCCATCGGCACGGATGTGGACGATACACGCACCCGCGTCGATGCTCAGGTCGACCGCATCCGCCTCACGGCCTGCTGAAAGAGCCCCCATGGACCGAAAAGAATTCCGCAATGCCATGGCCCGGCTGGGGGCCGCGGTGAATATCGTGACCACCGACGGGGCAGGCGGCCGCGCCGGCTTCACCGCCTCGGCCGTGTGCAGCGTGACCGATGACCCGCCGACCCTGCTGGTCTGCATGAACCGCGGCTCCAGCGGTGCCAGCGCCTTCGAGGCCAATGGCGTGCTGTGCGTGAACACGCTCTGCGCCGGGCAGCAGGAACTGTCCAACGCCTTCGCCGGCTTCACCGGGCTGGAGGGCGAGGCGCGCTTTTCCATCGGCGCGTGGGAGAGCATGGCGACAGGTGCACCGGCGCTCAGCGGTGCCGCCGTCAGCTTCGATTGCCGGATCACCGATGTGGTGGAGAAGGGCACCCATGCCGTGCTCTTCGCCGAGGTGCAGGCGGTGCGGGTCAGCGATGACGCATGCGGTTTGATCTATTTTTCACGCGGGTATCACAGCGTCGGCTGAGAAACCGGGGGGACCCGCGGCGTAGGATCGAGCGCGGTCAGTTCGGCTTCAGCCGGCCCGCCACATCGGCGCGGATGCTCTCCAGCAGGCTGCGGGTCTCGCGCGCCTTCACCACCAGCCCCAGCCCATGCGGGTCCGCCCCCATACCGCCGCGCAGCGTGCCGAGCAGGCCGAAGCGGCTGCGCTGGGCGAAGGCTTCGGGCGTGCGCGTGCCCCGCGCGCCGACCTGCTGGAGCAGCACCGGCGCGCCCCACATGCCGGGCAGCATGCGCGCACTGACGACGAATTCGGGCTGGCCGTTATAATCCAGCAGCGGGTGGCTGGCGGTGCTGCCGGCCAGCAGCAGCGGCAGGTTGTTGGCGCCATCCCAGAGTTTTTCCGGCGCGCCGATCACCGCGACACTCTCCTGGACATCCAACTCCTCCCAGCGCTCCTCGGGGAAGAAGGCGCTCTCATCGAGCCATTGGCTGAAGAGCTGGCGGCCCGGATTGGCCTCCTGCCAGGCGATCATCGCTCGGGCATGCAGCACGGCGGCCAGATCCACCGCGGGCCGGGGATGCGGTATGATGTTCAGCGTCGCCCCCTCCATGTGCAGCGCCACACTCTCCCGCAGTGGGCCTTGGGCGCCGGCGAGGTGGAAGCGGGTCGAGACCGCGCTGGCCTGGGCGAGGGCGTGGCGGGTGGTGATGATGGCGGGCAGCCGGCGTTCCTCATTCACCTGCACCTGGCAGCAATAGCCGCTGGCGACACGAATGCCGCCGGGCGTGGTCACCTCCAGCCGCTTGACGGCATGCAGCAGGCGCTCGGTGATGGTGATGGGCGGGAAGGGCATTGCCGTTAGATGGGCCTGTTTGCCACCGGAGTCAGCCCTTGGCCTCGGCCGCGCGCAGGCGGGCCAGCATGGGCTGTGCATCCTCGCGCGGCAGGAAGTAGAAGACGAAGACGTAGTCGCCGGGGTCCTCGAAGACGGCGGGGTTGGGATTGGCCCGGTGCATCCGGGCGCGGTCGAAGCCGGCGAGCGGCTGCCAGTCGCCCCACCACTCCCAGAAGGCGTCATAGCCCAGCGCGTCGAGGAAGGCGGGCACCGCATAGGTCGCGCCCACGCGGTGCCGCTCCTCGATTTCGACCGAGAGCACCGGGCGGCAGCGCAACAGCGTCTCCCGCATGCCGCGCAGCACCTCGTATTCACCACCCTCGGCATCGAGCTTCACATGGGTGAGGTCGGCGATGTCCAGGCTGTCCAGGGTGATCAGCGGCACCTCGTGGCGCTGCTCGGCCACGCCGGCGTGCTGGGCATAGCCCTTGGCGGTGCTGGCCCATTGCTCCTGCGCCACGCCATCGACCACCGGCAGGGTCAGGGTGATCGCGCCGCTGTGGTCGCCCAGCGCCTCGCGCCGCAGGGCGACATGGGGCGGGCAGGGCGCCATGGCGGCCTCCAGCCGGGTGAAGGCGCTGGGCAGCGGCTCGAACGCCAGCACCCGGCTGCCGGGCAGGGCGGCGAAGGGGCGGGTGAAATCGCCATCATGCGCGCCGACATCGAGCAGCAGGCCCGGCCGGTGCAGCGTGCGGTGGAAGCCAAGCTCATCCATGGCGGGTACTCCTGGCCTTCCCGATAGCGAAGCGGGAGGGCTTCAGGAAGGGCGCTTCACGCGCGCGGCGAGCGGCGTGACCACCCGCGTGACGAGCGGGATGATGGCAAGGCCCAGGGCCAGGCCGAAGACCGCGGCCAGCAGCGCCCCCACCAGCCATTCGGCCAGGGCGCCGATGGCCGGCAGCAACAGGGCCGCGCCATGCGCCACATCGTGAAACGTCCGGTAGAGACCGCCCCAGCCATATTCGTACAGGCCGTGGAGGAAGATGCCGCCACCGACCCAGAGCATCGCCAGGGTGCCGGTGATGGAGAGGAACTTCAGCAGCATTGGCATGCCCAGCACCATGGAGCGGCCCAGCGCCTGGCTGAGCGGGCGTAGCATGCGGTCGGCCAGGCTCGCGCCACGCGCCGCATCCCGCCTGACCAAGGCGCTGACCGGCCGGTCCTGCCGGGCGAGCGCCAGGCCCGTGTCATCGGCCTTCACGATCAACGCCACCGCGCCATAGACCGCAAGGGTGATGCCGATCCCCACGGTGAAGAGCACGGCGAATTGCATCCAGAAGCTCGCATCGGGCACCGAGGCCAGGGTGATGGCCATGATCTCGGCCGAGAGGATGAAGTCGGTCTTGATGGCGCCGGCGATCTTTTGCGTCTCCATCGCCTCGGCATCCTGCGGGACGGTGCTGGCATCCTCCTCGGTATGGTGATGGAAACCCAGCATTTCCGTCGCCTTCTCAGCGCCCTCGAAGCAGAGATAGGCGCCGCCCAGCATCAGCAGCGGCGTGATCAGCCAGGGCGCGAAGGCGCTGAGCGCGAGCGCCGCCGGCAGCAGGATCAGCAGCTTGTTCTTCAGCGAGCCCCAGGCGATGGCGGCCACGATGGGCAATTCGCGGTCGGCGGCGAAGCCCACGACATAGCGCGGCGTCACCGCCGCGTCGTCGATCACCACGCCCGCGGCCTTGGCCCCGGCCTTGGCGGCCTGGGCGGCGACATCGTCGATCGAGGCGGCGGCCACCTTGGCGATCGCGGCGACGTCGTCGAGGAGGGCGAGAAGACCACTGCTCATGGCTGCATTCCTTGTCAGCCCGCGTAACTAGTCAGCGATTCCTGCGATCATGTGATCGCAGGATTGCCGATTGATGAAGGCCCGGCTTTCAGCCCCGCGTCATGCGGCCGCCCGCCGCGGCGACGATGGCGGCGAAGCGGGCCTGCTCATCGGCCAGAAAGGCCTGCGCCACCGCGGGCGGGGTGGGGCTGGCCGGGTCGAGGCCCGATTCCGTCAGCCGGCGCCGGGTGGGAGCATCCTCCAGCATCTGCGTCATGGCGCGCGACCAGGCGGCCACGATCGGTGCCGGCAGTCCCGGCGGGCCAAGCAGCATCAGCCAGGTGGTGATGTCGGTGCCGGGGAAGCCGGCCTCGGCCATGGTCGGCACCTCGGGGAAGCCGGGGTGGCGGGCGGCCCCGGTCACCGCCAGCGGCCGCACCAGCCCGCCGCGGATTTGCCCGGCCGCGGTGTTGAGCACGGAGAAGCCGAAGCCCACCTCGTTCTTCATCACAGCCTCCAGGATCAGCCCGCCGCCGCGATAGGGCACATGGGTGGCTTCCAGCGCCCCGGTGCCGGCGCCAGCCTCCTGCAGGAACAACTCGGCCGTCAGATGCGAGGTGGCGCCGATGCCGCTGCTGGCATAGGCCACGCGGCCGTTCTGGGCGCGGATCCAGGCCGCGAGCTCGGCCGCGTTGCGGGCGGGATGCGCGGGCGCCACGACCAGAACCATGGGTGTCGCGCCGAACATCCCCAGCGCGGTGAAATCGCGCGAGGGGTTGTAGCGCACCGTGGCCGGCGAGACGGCGGGGGCAATGACCAGCGCCGAGGGGTCGGAGATGATCACGAGATGCCCGTCCGGCCGCTGGTTGCGGACATGTTCCAACGCCACCGCGCCGCCGGCGCCGGGCCGGTTCTCCACCACCACATTCTGCCCCAGCGCGGCGGCGAGCGCGGGCGAGGCGATGCGCGCCGCGATGTCGGAAGACCCGCCCGGGGCAAAGCCGTTCATCAGGGTCAGCGTGCGTTCGGGAAAGCCCTGCGCCAGCGCGGGCACGGCGAGGGTCAGCAGCGGCAGGTGGCGGCGCAGCATCAAGCGATCTCCCTGATCGATCCAATGGCCGCGAGCACGGCCCGTTCAAGCCGCCCTATAGCAACTTCCGCCTGCTCTGGTGCGATCGCTTCGAAGACAAGTTGACTGCCGGGGATGGCCTGGCCGAGACGGTGCAGATCGGCGGTGATGATTGTGGCGATCTTGGGGTAGCCGCCCGCGGTCTGCCGGTCGGGCATCAGCAGGATGGGCTGGCCGTCGCCCGGCACCTGCATGCAGCCGGTGTTGTTGCCGTCGGAGACGATCTCCTTCGCACCGAGATGTTCCAGGGCCGGCCCCTGCAGCCGGATGCCGAGGCGGTCGGCATTGTGGGTGACCTCATAGGCCTCGCTGAGCAGGGTGCGGATCGCGGCCTCGGTGAACATTTCTGCATGTGGGCCGAGCAGCACGCGCAGCGGGCGGGCGCGTTCGGCGGGCACGGGATGGGGGAGCAGGCGTTCGGGTGCCTCCGGCGCCTCGGACAATTTGAGCGGCAGTCTGTCGCCCTCCGCAAGCCTGCGCCCCTCGAAGCCGCCGAGTGCGGCGCGGGTATAGGTCGACAGGCTTCCCAGCACTGGGGCGATGGCGAAGCCGCCCTGCACGCAGAGATAGGCCGCGCCGCCGCGGATGCGGCCGATCTGCAGCGCCTGCCCGGCGCGCGCGGTGTGGCTGCGCCAGGCGGCCAGCGGCTGGCCGTCCAGCGTGACCGGCACATCGGCGCCGGTCACGCAAAACCGCAGCGAGGCGCATTCCACCACCAACCGCACGCCGACGCGGCACATTTCCAGCGCCGCCATGCCTTGCGGCTGGCCGAGCACGGCATTGCCCATGCGCAGCGAGAGCGTGTCCAGCGCGCCAGATGGCGGCACGCCGATGCGCTGATACCCCACCCGGCCGAGATCCTGGATGGTGCTGAACAGCCCTGGGCTTTCGATGCGAAGGCTCATGCCGCGCAGACCTCGCGCGGGTGCAGCGCGCCATCGGCGAAGCCGGCCAGGAGCCCGTCGTATTCCGCCCGCGGCATGGGGCGGTGGCGCACGACATCGCCGGGCGAGAGCAGCGAGGGCGCTGCCCAGAGCGGGTTGAACAGCGGCACCGGCGTGCGCCCCAGAATGTTCCAGCCGCCCGGCGTGGCCTGGGGGTAGATGTTGGACATTTCCAGCGCGATGGCGACCGTGCCGGCCGGCACCAGGATGCGCGGCGGCACCCGGCGCGGCAGCACCAGGGCTGGGTCGAGCCCGCCGAGATAGGGCAGGCCGGGAAAGCTGCCCACCGCGATCGCGGTATAGGTGGCGCCGGCATGGCGGTGGATCACCTCCGCTTCGGTCATGCCCTTGGTGGCGGCGATCTCGGCGAGGTCGAGGGCGAATTCGGCCTCGTAGCAGACCGGGATCAACCATTCATTGGCGGTGATGGCAACATCGGCGAGGTTTTCGGCTAGCCCTTCCAGCAGTGCCCTCAGCCGCCGTGCGGAGAGGCGCAGCGGATCGTGCAGCACCAGCAGGCTGCGCAGGCAGGGCATGGTCTCGACCAGGCCCTCGGGGGCGGCGGCGTTCAGCGCCACGTCCAGCGCGCGCACATCGGCCACCGCCCGGGGGTCGAGCCGGTCGGAGAATTCCGCCAGCATGGCGCCGTCGCCGGCCTGTCGCAATCGCATCATGGCAGCAGCCTCGCCGCCGGTCGCGGGCTTGGCAAGCAGGGCCTGGCTTGCCAGGGTGCGGCAGGTTTTGCAGGAGGCCGGCCACCATGCCCATCGTGAACATCAATGCCGATATCGGCGAAAGTTTTGGCGCCTGGAAGATGGGCAATGATGCCGGCGTTATGCCGCTGATCAACAGCGCCAATATCGCCTGCGGCTTCCATGCCGGCGACCCGCTGGTGATGCGCCAGACCGTGGAACTGGCCATGGCGCATGGCGTGACGCTCGGCGCCCATCCTGGCTACCCGGACATCCAGGGCTTCGGCCGCCGTCCCATGCGGATGAACGCGGCCGAGATCGAGAACATGGTCGCCTATCAGATCGGCGCCCTGATGGGGGTCGCGGCGATGCTGGGCGGCAAGGTGACCCATGTGAAGCCGCATGGCGCGCTGAACAATGTCGCCGCCAATGACGAGACGGTGGCCATGGCCATGGCGCGCGGGGTGAAGGGGGTGGATGCCAGTCTGATCTATGTCTGCCTCGCCCATAGCCAGATCGAGAAGACCGCCCGCAAGCTGGGTATGCGTGTCGCCGTCGAGGGTTTCATCGACCGGATGTATGACGAGGACGCCAACCTCACCAGCCGGCAGAACAAGGACGCGCTGCACCACGACCCCAAGGTGGCCGCGGCGCAGGCGGTGGCCATGGCGGTGGAGGGGGTGATCGTGACGCGCGAGGGCAAGCGGATCCCGACCGAAATCCACTCGATGTGCCTGCATGGCGATGAGCCGACGGCGCAGGCCGTGGGCGGTGCGGCGCGTCAGGCCCTGATCGATGCCGGCGTGGTGCTCAAGGGCCTGCCGGATATGGGGCTGTAGAGATGGCAGGCGACGGCCCGGCCGCCTGAGTTGTTTGCGGCCGGCGCTTCACGCCCTGGCTGCAGGCAGTCAGGCTGATCGCCCCCGAGCGGGATGAGCGGCGGCACGATTCGCGAGCATTCCGCCAGCCCCGCGCCGCAGCGCGGGTGGAAGGCGCAGCCCGGCGGCGGCGCCGCGGCGGAGGGGATTTCGCCGATGATGCGCGGCAGAATGCCGCGCCGGCTTGGGTCGGGTTCCGGCGAGGCCTCGCGGAGCATATTGGCATAGGGGTGCAGCGGCGCGCGCAGCACGTCCGCGACCGGCCCCTGTTCGACGATGCGGCCGAGATACATCACTGCCACGCTGTCGCAGAACCAGCGCACCACCGACAGATCATGGCTGACGAAGAGGAAGGCGAGCCCCCGCCTTTCGCGCAATTCGCGCAGCAGCAGCAGCACCTGGGCTTGCACGGAGACATCGAGCGCCGAGACCGGTTCATCGGCCACGATCAGCTCGGGCTCCACCGTCAGCGCGCGGGCGATGCCGATGCGCTGGCGCTGGCCGCCGGAGAATTCATGCGGGTAGCGGTCCAGCGCGTTGGATGGCAGGCCGACCTCATCCAGCAGGGCGGCGGCGCGGCGGCGGGCATCGGCGCCGGTGGCGATACTGTGCACCGCCATGGGCTCCATCAGCGCCGAGCCCACGGTCTGGCGGGGGTTGAGGCTGGAATAGGGGTCTTGGAAGATGATCTGCATGCGCCGGCGCATGGTCTTCAGCGCCTCGCCCCGGGCGGTCAGCACGTTTTCGCCCTTGAAGCGCACGGTGCCGGCGGTGGGCTCGATCAGGCGCAGCATGGCGCGCGCGGCAGTGGATTTGCCGCAGCCGCTTTCGCCGACCAGGCCCATGGCCTCGCCGGGCTGGATGGTGAGGGAGATATCCTCGACGGCGCGGATGGTGGTTGTGGTTGGCACCGGGAAGCCGCGGCGCTGAAAAAAATGCTTCTGCAGGCCGCGGACTTCGAGAAGCGGTGGCTCATGGCGCATCGGATTCACGCTACGGCCCTCGCGCTTCGCGCTGCGGCGCTGTGCGATCCGATGCTATTCATTGCGCAGCTTCGGGTCGGTGGCGTCGCGCAACCCGTCGCCCACCATGTTCAGGCCGAGCACCAGCAGCAGGATGGCGATGCCGGGGAAAATGGCCAGCCAAGGCGCGTCCAGAATATTTTCGAAGCCGTCGCGCGTCATGCCGCCCCAGGTCGGCGTGGGCGGTTTGACGCCCAGGCCGATGAAGGAGAGCGAGGCCTCGGTGCGCACGGCGGTGGCCATCCAGAGCGAGCCCATCACCAGCAGCTCCGGGAGGATGTTCGGCAGGATGTGGCGGAAGATGATGCGGGTGTGGGAATAGCCCAGCGCGTGTCCGGCCTCGACGAAGGCGCGCTCCTTCAGCACCAGCGTCGGCGCGCGGGCGATGCGGGCGAAGGGGGCTATGGCGGTGAGCGCGATGGCGATGACGAGGTTGATGAGGTCCGGCCCCAGCAGCGCCACCACGATGAGGCCGAGGATGAGCGAGGGGAAGCTCAGCAGCACATCCATGGTCTGCATCACGATGAGGTCGAAGCGGCCGCCGATATAGCCGCTGACCATGCCGATGACGCCGCCGATGACGATGGCGGCCGCGATGGCGCCGAGCGAGACGGTGAGCGAGATCTGCGCGCCCCACATCAGGCGGGAGAGGATGTCACGGCCGAACTGGTCGGTGCCCAGCAGGAATTCCTGCGACGGGCCTTGCAGGCGGGAGATGATGTCCTGCTCGGTCGGGTCATAGGGTGCCAGGAAGGGTGCGAGCACCGCCGCCGCCACGATGAGCAGGGTGATGATGGCGCCGGCTGTGGTGGTGGGGTTGGAGGTGGCGCGTTTCAGCGCCCGGCGCAGCGGGGTCATGCCTGTTTGACCCGCGGGTCGAGCACGCCATAGAGCAGGTCGGTGATGAGATTCACCACCACAATGATGAAGCAATAGATCACCATCAGCCCCTGCAACATGGTGTAGTCGCGCTGGTTCAGCGCGCCCACGATCACCTTGCCCAGGCCGGGCCGGTTGAAGACGATTTCGGTGAGGACGCTGTTGCCGATCAGGATACCGACATAAAGCCCGACCACGGTGACGATGGGCAGCGAGGCGTTGCGCAACCCATGCACCCAGACCACGCGGCGCCAGGGCACGCCCTTGGCGCGCGCGGTGCGGATATAGTCCTCGGAGAGCGAGGCCAGCATGGCGGAGCGGGTGACGCGGGTGATGTAGGCAGCCATGACAAGTCCGAGCGTGAGGGCCGGCAGCACCAGCTTGTAGAGCCGGTCGGGGATGTCGTTCAGCTCCGCCGCGCCGATCACCGGAAAGATCCGCCAATGCAGCGCGAAGGCGAGGAGCAGGAAAATCCCGGAGACGAAGACCGGGAAGGACAAGCCGATCAGCGAGAGCAGCCTGGCCGCAACATCGATCACGCCATTGCGGTGCAAGGCCGCCCAGATGCCGACCGGCACACCCACCACCACGCCGACCAGCATCGCAGCCAGGGTGAGGTCCACGGTGTGCGGCAGGACGGCGGCCACCTCCTCGAGGATCGGCCGACTGGTGACCATGGAGGCGCCGAAATCGCCGGTCACCGCTGCTGAGATGAAGCGGAAATACTGCGTCCAGATCGGCACATCCAGGCCGAGGCGGGCGCGCAGCGCGGCGGCGGCCTCGGGTGTCGCCTGGTCGCCCAGGATGACCAGCGCCGGGTCGCCCGGCACGATGCGGACGATGATGAAGACCAAGGTCAGCACCGCCAGCAGCGTGGGGATGGAGGCCAGCAGCCGGCGGGTGACGAAGCTGATCATGGCGTGAGGCGTGTAGCCTCCGTGATCAGCGGCCCCAGGCTCATGGCTCCGGTCAGCGGGTAGCCGTAATCCACGTTGTTCCGCCGGGCAAAGACCAGCAATGTCTCGATCACCGGCACGCCGCAGACCGCGCGGACCAGCAGGTTCTGCGCCTCGGCCCAGAGGCGAAGCTGCTCGGCCGGGTTGGTGGAAACCCGGGCGGCGTCGATCTGGCGGTCGGCCATGTCGCAATGCGAGAAATTGGTCACCGCGGTGGGGGTGCCGACGCGCGAACGGCCGTGAAAGAACTGGCTGAGATAGATATCGGCCACCGGGAAGCGCGCCGAGGCGTAATAGACCAGCGGCGAGAGGTTTTGCCTGATCTGCTGATGAAAAGTCGCGTGTTCCACCACCTGCAGGTCGAGCGTGATGCCGGCGCGGCGCAGCTGCTGCTGGATCACCTGCATGCCGCTCAGCATTTCCGGCAGCTGGGTGTGCACGACGCGGATGGTGATGCCGTTGGGGTGCCCGGCCTCGGCCAGCAGGGCGCGGGCGCGGGCGAGGTCGAAGGGCAGCAGCCCGTTATCGGCGGTGAAGCCGAGATAGCCGCGTGGCACCAGGGACTGGCCTTCGCGCGACACATCCGCGCCGCGCCAGCGCACCATCTCCGCCCGGTTTACGGCATGGGCCACCGCCTGGCGGATGCGGATATCGTTGAAAGGCGGGCGGGTGGTGTCGAGGTTGAGGATGGTCAGCTCACCCGGCTCGAAGACATCCACGGTGACGCCGGGGAGGGCGCGGTTGCGCGTCACCCAGGTCTGGTCGGCGCGGCCGTAATTGATGTCGAGCTCGCGGTTCTGGAAAGCCAGATCGCGCGAGGCGTCGGAGGGGATGAAGCGGTAGGAGATGCGCTGGATCTGCGGGCTGCCGCGAAAATACTGCGCATGGGCCACCAGCTCGGCCGATGCATTGGGCGTCACCCGCTCCAGCGCGAAGGGGCCGGTGCCGATGGGGGCACGCGCAAAGCCATCGCCACGCTCCGTCGCCGCGCGGCGGCTGACGATATAGCCGCCGGAATAATTGGTGACGATGCCGAGCAGGCTGGGCACGTTTTCGCGCAGCACGATCCGCACGGTGTGGGAGTCGACCGCCTCGATCGTCTCGAAGGCGCGGAAATCGGCCGAGAATGCTGAGCTGGCGGCGGTGGCGGCGCGGCGCAGGCTGAACACCACATCATCGGCGGTGAGCTCACCGAAGCCGCCATGGAACTGCACGCCGCGGCGGAGGTAGAAGGTCCAGGTCTTGCCGTCGGCTGAGCTTTCCCAGCGTTCGGCCAGGTCCGGCTCGATCTTCGAGGGGTCGATGCTGCCGGGCGGGAAGCGCACCAGGCCGTTGAACATCCAGGCCACCGCCACGCGGTCGATGGTCGAGACGGCGAAATGCGGGTCGAGCCGGCCGACATCCTGCGCCGCCATGCCGATGCGCAGGGTCTGCGCGTTTGCGACACCCGCCAGCAGCGTCATCGCCAGGAGTAATTTCTTCATCGTCCATTCCTCATTCGAGACGCGTTTTCCACACATCGGCTTCCAGCGCAGTGTGGCCCGCGAAGCGGCCAATGTCGAAGGCTTCCAGCGGGACATCGGTGCGGCCATCCAGCACCAGCTCGCTGAGGATGGCGCCGATGGCCGGCCCCAGCATGAAGCCATGGCCGGAAAAGCCGAAGGCATGGATCAGCCCGGGCGTGGTGCGGCTGGGGCCGAGCACCGGCAGCGCATCGGGCATGCCGCCATCGATCCCGGTCCAGCTGCGGATGATCATGGCATCGGCAAGATGCGGGATGATCTCGGCGGCGCGCGCCATGGCGGCGAAGGCGGGTTCGGGCAGCGGGCGGGACATCGGCACCGCAGGGTCGCTCTCGCCCCGCCCGCCGCCGAAGATGACGTTGCCCCGCGCGATCTGGCGGATATACACATCGCCGCCGACCACGCCGAGATTGTGGGTGCAGAAGAACGGCAGCGGCTCTGTCACCAGCATATTGGGGTTGAGGGGGTAGACCGGCACCGGCTCGCCAAATTGTTCCGCGACTTTGCCGCCCCAGAAGCCGGCGCAGTTCAGCAGGATGGGGGCCTCGAATTCCTGCCCGGCGGCCTGGACGCGGAAGCCCGGCGCGATGGCCGTGACCTCGTGGTGTTCGAGCAGTATGGCGCCGGCCTCGCGGGCGGCCCGCGCCAGGGCGGGGGTGAGCAGGCGGGGATTGGCCGAACCGTCCTCGGCCAGCAGCGAGCCGGCCACGATACGCTCGGAAAAATACGGGTGCTGCGCCCGGATAGCGTTGCGGCCCAGCATGGTGCTCTTCAGCCCATGGCCCGCGGCCATCTCGTTCCAGCGCAGCAGGTCAGCCTCCTCGGCCTCGCTGCGTGCCAGTTTCAGATGCCCGCAGGGGTCGAATTCAGCATCCGTGCCGCAGAGTTCGCGCATGCGCGACCACAGCGCGCGCGAGCGGATGGCGAGTGGGATTTCGGCGGGGTGGCGCCCTTGCTGGCGGACGCCGCCATGGTTCACGCCGCTGGCCTGGCTGCCGACAAGGCCGCGTTCCAGCAGCACGACGCGTGCGCCGCGCCGCGCCAGGTGCAGGGCCGCGGAACACCCGGCACCACCGCCGCCGAGCAAGATGACATCGGCCTTCATCGCAGCACCACCGGCTTCACCGGCATCTGCCCGCGCAGCCGGCCGACCTCGGCGATATCGCAGCCCAGCGCCGCCGCCAGCACCTCGGCCGCCGGCGGGCCGCAGAGCCGGCCCTGGCAGCGGCCCATGCCCACCCGGGTCAGCGCCTTGCCGCGATTGACCTCGGGGGCAGCGGAGGCGCGCATCTCGCCCGCGGTGATCGCCTCGCAGCGGCAGAGCAGCGTCGCATCGGGCATCGTCGCCGCCAGGGCGTGGGGGTACGGGAAGGCCCGCTCCAGCGCGCGGCGAAAACCCGCCTCGCGCGCCAGGGCGCGATCGAGGGTGACCATCTCCAGCGGGTCGGGCCGATGGCCAGCATCCTCCAGCAGCGCCAGCGCCGCGCGGGCGCCGGCCAATTCGGCCACCACGCTGCCGCCGATGCTGGCGCCATCGCCGGCGAGATAGACGCCCGGCACCGAGCAGCGGCCGGCCGCATCACGCTCGGGCAGCCAGAGGCGTTGCAGCGGATCGAATGAAAAACGCGCGCCGGCGAGATCGGCCAGTTGCGTCTCTGGCTTGAGGCCCCAGCCCAGCGCCACGGCATCCACCGTCGTGCGCCTTGTATCGCCGCGGCGGTCGCGCCAGACCAGCGCCTCGCAGCCCTCGGCCAGGCTGAGCGGCACGGCGCCGCGATGCCACGCCACCCCGGCGCGCTTCAGGCCCGCCATCCAGGCCAGGCCACGCGCCGCGGCGGGCAGGTTCCAGGCCAGGCCGGGCCGCAGCATGCCGGGCCAATCCGCACTTTCCAGCACCAGGGCGGGCGGCGCGCCGGCCTTGGTCAATTGCCAGGCCAGCAGCAGCAGCAGCGGCCCGGTGCCGCAAAGCGCGACCCGCTTGCCCAGCGCCAGCCCCTGGGTCTTCAGCGCGATCTGCGCCGCACCCAGCGAGGTGACGCCGGGCTGCGTCCAGCCCGGGATGGGCACCACGCGGTCCATCGCACCGGTGCAGAGGATGATGCGCTCGAAGCCCAGGGTTTCATGGCTGCCATCGGGGGTTTGCAGGTCGAGCAGGCGCGGGCCCGGGCGGATGTTCCACACCAGCGTGCCGGGCCGCCAATCCGTGCAATCGCGCAGGCCGGCATGGGCGGCATGCAGGGCGCTGGCCCGCTTGTGGTCGGCGCCGTAAAGCGCGCGCGCGGTGCGGGAGAATTCCGGCGGCGGCTTCTGGAAGACGCGGCCGCCGGCATCGGGGGCCTCCTCGATCCAGACCGGGCGCAGGCCCGCCGCCACCAGCCGCTCCACCGCCCGCACCCCGGCGGGGCCGGCACCCACCACCACGATGCTCATCGGCGGCGTACCGCCATGCCGGGCTCGACCGGGGTGCCACAGGCGCGCCTGGCGCCGCGGCCCTCGACGATGACGAAGCAATCCTGGCAGGCGCCCATCCAGCAGAAGCCGGCGCGCGGGCCATCGCCGAACTCGCTCTGCCGGACATGGCCGGCGCCCGAGGCCAGGATGGCGGTCAGCAGCGTATCGCCGGCCCGCGCCGTCAGCACCGCGCCATCCAGGGTGAAGGAGAGTTCCGCGCGATCCTGGTCGAGCAGGCGGATGGGCGTCACAGCATCGCCTCCAGCCGGCAATTCACCAGCAGTTCCGAGACCACGGCATTGTTGGGCAGGTGCAGCAGCAGATGCGCCATCTCGGCGAGATCCTCAGGCCGGCTCATCTGCGCGCGGTCGAAATCGGCGGCCATGGTCATGTCGGTGGCGACGAAGCCGGGGCAGAGCGCCGAGGCGCGGATGCCGCGGGAAAATCCCTCGCGCCGGACCGCCTGGGTGAGTGCCATCAGGGCGAATTTGCTCATGGCATAGCCGGTGTTGTCGTTGCGCACGCGCTTGCCCGAGAGCGAGGCGATGTTCAGCACCCGCCCGGTGCCACTCGCCAGCAGCGGCGCCCAGGCGGCGCGGATGACGCGCATGGGCGCCATGGCGTTGATGTTCCACATCTCATGGAAGGGGGCCTCATCGGCCTGCAGGAAATTGGCCCGGGGGTTGATGCCGGCGGCATTCACCACGGCATCGATCCGGCCATGCGCGGCCAGGGTTTGCGCCACCCAGGAATCGGCCGGCCCGGCGGCATCGTGGCGGCAGGCCAGGGCGCCGGGCGGGGCCGTGGCCGGGTTGCGCACCCCCGCGCTGACGATGCAGCCCGCGGCCAGCAGTCGTTCGGCTATGGCGCGGCCGATCCCACGAGAGGCGCCGCTGACCATCACCACGCGGCCCCGCGGATCAAGCACGATGGCACCGCACGGCATGCGCGCCGGCCAGTGGGCGCAGCGCCTGCGGCGTCTCGCAGCCCGGCCCCGCCATCGGGCAGCGGGCCTGGAAGCGGCAGCCCGGCGGCATGGCGTCGAGCGGCGGCACCCGGCCTGGGATCGCGGTCAGCGGCTGCGCCGCCGCCGAAAGCCGCGGGATCGCGGCGAAAAGTGCCCGCGTATAGGGGTGCGCGGGGGCGGCAAAAATCTCCGCCACCAACCCCTCCTCGACGACCTGTCCGGCATACATCACCGCCACCCGGTCGGCGATCTGCGCGACCACGCCGAGATTGTGGGTGATGAACAGCATGGCCATGCCGCGCGCCCGCTGGGCATCGGCCAGCAGGCCCAGCACCTGGGCCTGGATGGTGACATCGAGCGCCGTGGTCGGCTCATCGGCCAGCAGCACGGCGGGTTCGCAGGCCAGGGCGATGGCGATCATCACCCGCTGCCGCATGCCGCCGGAGAACTGGTGGGGATAATCGCGCAGCCGGGTGGCGGCGGAGGGGATCTTCACTTCCTCGAACAGCGCGCGGGCGCGCTCCATGGCGGCGGCGTGGGAGAGGCCGCGATGGATGATCAGCGATTCCGCCACCTGGTCGCCCACGGTCATCACCGGGTTCAGCGCCGTCATCGGTTCCTGGAAGATCATCGCCATACGGGCGCCGCGCAGCTTTTCCAGCGCGGGTTCGGCCAGGCCCGCGATGTTCCTCCCCTCCAGCACCACCTCGCCGGATGCGACGCGGCCGACGGGCGGGCGGATCAGCCCCATCACGCTCATGGCGGTGACGCTCTTGCCGCAGCCGCTCTCGCCCACCAGGGCCAGGGTTTCCCGCGCGGCGAGGGTGAAGGAGACACCGGCCACCGCCTCGCGCCAGACGCCATCGATGCGGAATTCGGCGCGCAGCGCGCGCACCTCCAACGGGTTCATGCGGCGAAGCGATGCGGCGAAAGCCCGTCGATGGGCAGGTTGGTGGCACCGCGCGCCATCAGCTCGGCCATCGCGGCGCCGGCGGCGGGCGAAAGCTGGAAGCCGTGGCCGGAATAGCCGAAGGAATGGAACAGCCCGGGCAGGGCGCGGCTTTCGCCCAGCACCGGTACCTGGTCGGGCGTGCGGGCCTCGATGCCCGTCCAGCTGCGGATGATCTTTGCGCCTCGCACGAGGGGAAAAATCTCGCCGGCGATGCGCGCGGCATGGGCGAGGTTGCTGAAATCGACCGAGGCCGTCTCGGTGCCGAGGTCATTGCTGCCCTGATGGCCGCCGCCGATCACCACCGTGCCCTCATCGGTCTGCTTGAAGGACAGCGCGCGGGACTGGCTGCCGACCGTGGGCTCACAGAACCGCGGCAGGCGTTCGGTCACGATCATCATCGAGGCCTTGGGCGTGGTGGGAATGGGCTCGCCGATGGCGGCCGCCAGCCCGCTGGCCCAGGCGCCGGCGCAATTGGCCACGCGGTCGGCCCGCATCGGCCCCTGGTCGGTCTCCACCACCAGGCCGGGGCCGATGCCGGTGACGGATATCCCCTCGATGATCGCCGCACCCGCTTCCAGCACCGCGCGGCGAAAGGCCATGACGGTGCGCATGGGATTGGCCGAGCCGTCATCGCGCACCACCAGCGCGCCCTTGATATGGGGCGCGACGTTGGGCAGCAGGCGGCGGGTCTCGGCGGCGTCGATCAGCTCCTCATGCGTCCAGCCGCGGGCCAGCATGGCGTCGCGGCGGCGCGCCAGGGCTGCCATATCGGCATCGCTTTCGGCGAGCTTGACCTGGCCGGTGGGGCGAAACCCGCCATCATCGCCCACCAGTTTTGCCATATCAGCCCACATCTCGGCGGCGACCATGGAGAGGCCCACCTCGGCAAGATCGCGCCCCAGCCGCCGCACGCCGCCGGCATTGATGCCCGAGCTGTGGCGGCCGACATGGCGGCGTTCCAGCACGCTTACCCGCCAGCCCGGCAGGCGGGCGAGGTGCAGCGCGGTGGAGAGGCCGTGCAGCCCGCCGCCGATGATGATGGCGGTGTTCATGCCTCCGCCAGCGCCGCCAGCTCGCCCAAGGTGAGCGGCTTGGTGGGGAAGCGCGTGCGCAGCGGGGCCACATCGGTTGGTGCCGCACCGCGCGCCTGCGTCACCGCGGCATGCAGCAGCGGCCCGCAGACCCGCCCCTGGCAGGCCCCCATCCCGGCCCTGGTGAACGCCTTGAGCTGGTTGGTGCCCAGGCAGCCCAGCGCCACCGCCTCCCGCACCCGGCCGGCGCTCACCTCCTCGCAGCGGCACAGCGTCACCGCATTGTCCGGCGGGGGCAGCGGTGGAAACAGCGCGTCGAGGAAGCGGCGCGGGGCGCGCTGGCGGGCGCGCTGCATCATCAGCGGTCCGGCCAGGGCGTCGCGCTGCTCCGGCCCGAAGCGGCCCAGCGCATGGGCGGCCTGAAGGGCTGCGATACGGCCCGACAAGGCGGCGGCCTCGGCGCCGAAGACGCCCGCGCCATCGCCGGCCACCAGAATGCCGGGGATATGGGTCCGGCCGTATTCATCCGCCTCGGGCTCCCAGGCGCCGGCGCGGAAACGGTGCGCAAGGCCCTGGATGGCGCGGGTGACCTGGGTATTGGGCACGACGCCGTCATGCAGCAGCAGGATGTCGGCGGCATGGGTCTGGCTGCCCATGATGAGGCGTTCCAGCCGGCCATTGCCTTCGGCCGCCACGCCGCGGGTGCGGAAGACCGGAACCCTGGCCCGGACCTGACGCATCCAGGACAGCCCGCGACCGAGATAACCCGGCGCCAGCAGCGCCAGGGGCAGATGGGCGAGTGCGCGCGGCTGCTGCTCGCTCATGTCGATAATGCCGGCAATCTGGCCTCCGCGCGCCAGCGCCTGGGCGGCATAGAGCCAGAGCAACGGCCCCTGGCCGGCCAGCCAGACCCGGCCTTCCGGCAACAGCCCGGCGGATTTCAGCAGGATCTGCGCCGCCCCCACGCCCATCACGCCCGGCAGGGTCCAGCCGGGGATGGGCAGGGCGCGTTCGGTGGTGCCGGTGGCCAGAATGATCTGCCCGGCCTCGATCTTTTTCGCCGCTCCGCCCTCGGAGAAAAACGCCACCGGGCCGGGCTCGATGGCCCAGAGCACCGCGCCGAAGCGGCGCTCGACCCCGCTGGCGGCAAGCCGCGTGGCCAGGGCGGCGCCGGCGCGGGCCTGCCCCGCCCCCGGTCCGACAGCGCTGTCCTTGGCGCCGCGATGCACCTGCCCGCCGGGGCCGGCATTCTCGTCCAGCAGCAGGGTCGAAAGTCCCCGCGCCTGCGCCTCCAGCGCGGCCGAAATGCCCGCGGGGCCGGCGCCCAGCACCAGCACATCCACCCTCATGGCGCCACCACCATGCCGGGGGTGACCGCCACCATGCAGGCCTGGCGCCCGGCCTCGCCATCCACGGTGACGAGGCAATCGAAGCAGGCGCCCATCATGCAATAGGGGCCGCGCGGCGCGCCGCTGAGGATCGTTGCGCGGAATTTCGCCACGCCCGCGGCCAGCAGGGCTGCCGCCAATGGCTCGCCGGCGCGGGCCGGTATCGCCGCGCCATCCCAAAAAATGGTGCAATCGGTGGGGTCACTGCGCCGGAACATGGAACCTGCGGGGATGGAGTTCGGCCACGGCATCGGGCAGGCGGCCGGCCAGAATGCCCTCGGCCAGGGGGCCGGCATGCATCGCCGCCAACGTCACCGCGGAATGGCAGACCGCGACGAAACCGCCGGGGTGGCTCTCGCTCTGCGCATAGGCCGGGAATTTGTCGGGGGTCATGGGCCGCAGCGCGCCCCATGTGCGGATGGATTTGGCCTGGGCCAGGGCGGGCAGCACCCGCACCGCGCGGGCCGCCATGGCGGCGAGATTGGCCACCCGCGTGCGTGGCTCGGGGTCGCCGTCATCCTCCGAGGTCACGCCGATCTGGATGGTGCCATCCACCGTCTGGCGGATGGCGGAGGCGGGCAGGGGCAGCATGGGCGCCATGCGCTCGGTCACGATGTTCTGGCCGCGCACCGGGCGCACCGGCACATCGAGGCCGATCATCGCCGCCAGCGCGGGCGTGCCCAGGCCGGCCGCCACCACAACCTTGTGCGCCCGCACCTCGCTGCCATCCGCGCGCCGCACCAGGAAATGCGCGCGCTTCTCGATCGCCACCACCTCGGCGCCGGGCAGGTGGGTCGCGCCCGCCGCGAACAGGCCGGCATGGAAGCCGCGCAGCAGGGTCAGCGGGTCGGCATGGCCATCCTGGGGCTGGAAACTGGCACCGCGCACCTCGGGGCCGAGTTCGCAGCCGGGCATCAGCTCCAGCAGCTGCTCCCGGCTGAGGATGCGCAGCCCCTCGGCGCCCTGGTTGTGCAGCCGGTTGACCACCACACGGCGCGCTTCCAGCTCATGCTCGCCGAGACAAAAATTCAGCCCGCCCCGGGCCTGGTAGCCCACATCGCGCCCGGCCAGGCCCGAGATGCGCTCGGCCAACGCCGGCCAGGCGGCCAGCGAGCCGCGCGTCCAGGCGGCATAGGCCGGCATGCCATCGCCCTTGCCCTGGCTCCAGACCAGGCCGAAATTGCCCCGCGCCGCGCGCAGCGCTACGTCGCCGCCATCCAGCACCGCCACGCGCGCCCCGCGCGAGGCGCAGCCCCAGCCGATGGCGCTGCCCAGCATGCCGCCGCCCAGCACCGCGATGTCGTAAATTTCCATCACTTGCGAGCCTGTCCCCGCAAGCGCCATCATGCAAGCCATGATGATCCGCATCCTGGCCATGACATTCGCCCTGCTGCTTCCCGCGGCGGCACAAACCCTGCGCGTGGGCGCCAATGGGCAGGACCCTGGCAGCCTGGACCCGCATCGCGCCACCGCCACGCAGGACAAGGGCACGGCGGCCTGGATGTTCGATGGGCTGCTGCGCTTCCCGCCTGGCAGCGCCGATCCGGCGGCGATCGAGCCCGATCTGGCCGAGAGAGTGACCGCCTCGGCGGATGGCCTCAGCCTCACCTTTCGCCTGCGGCAGGGGATACGGTTTCATGATGGCACCCCGCTGACCGCCGAGGCCGTCGCCTTCTCGCTGAGGCGCGCGGCCGACCCCGCGCGCAGCAGTTTCGCCGCCGATTATCGGGCGGTGGCCGAGATCACCGTCACCGACCCGCGCACGATCGTGGTGCGGATGCGCGCGGCGGTGCCAGGGCTGCTCGGGCTTTTCGCCAATTACCATGGCGGCATGATCGTGGCCGAGAGCGGCGCGGGCACCGGGCCGTTCCGGCTGGAGGGCGCCACGCCGGGCCGGGTTCGGCTCACCGCCAATGCGCAGTATTTCCGCGGTGTCCCCGCGCTGGCCGGCATCGATGTGCGTTTCATCCCCTCCGACCAGACGCGCGAGCTGGCTTTTTCGGCGGGTGAGCTGGACCTGATCTCCGGCCGGCGGGAGCAGCGCTGGGTGGAGCGGATGCGGATGCAGCCGAACACCGTGGTCGAGGTCTTCGGCCCCGGCGAGTTCCGCACCCTGCTGATCAACACCGTCTCGGCCCCGCTGACCGACCTGCGGGTGCGCCGCGCAGTGCAGCATGCGGTGGACCCGCTGGCCATCGCACGCTTTGTCGGCACCGATGTGGCGACGCCCTGGGCCAGCGTGGTGCCGCCGGGCTATCTCGGCGCGACGCAGGAGGTGCCGCGCTTCGCCCCCGACCCCGCCCGCGCCCGGGCGCTGCTGACCGAGGCAGGGCATCCCCAGGGCATCACCTTGCGCGCCGTCGTCTCCTCCATCACCTCGCAATTGCCGATCATGGAGGTGGTGCAGGCGCAGCTGCGCCGGGCCAATATCCGGCTGGAGATGGATGTTGTGGAACACGCCACCTACCACACCCGCATCCGGGAGAATCTCAGCCAGCTCACCTTCTATGGCGCAGCGCGCTACCCGGTGGCGGATAGCTATCTCAGCCAGTTCTACCATTCCAGCGCGGCGCCTGGCCGGCCGACGATGAGCCTGAATTTTTCGCATTGCGGCGCGGCCGATGCGCAGATCGACGCCGCCCGGACCGAGACGAACGCGGCCCGGCAGATGGCGCTCTGGGCCGAGGCGCAGCGGCTGGTGCTCGACGCCGGCTGCGCCATTCCGCTCTTCGACCTCCGCCAGGTCTGGGTGCGCCGCGCCGGCCTCGATCTGGGCTACCGGCTGGAGGGGGCGCTGAACCTTGCCCCCCCGGTGACGGAGGCGACGCGGCTGCGCTGAGCCCCCCGGTGTCGGCCGCCCAGGAACGGGGCTAAGCTGCCACTGAACAAGGAGGCCGCCATGACCGCTGTGCTCGTCGTATTGGGTGTGATCCTGGGCGTGGTCGCCCTCGTCGCGCTGATCGCCATCCTCGTCTACAACCGCATGGTGGCGCTGCGGCAGACCACCAACCAGGCCTGGGCGGATGTCGATGTCCAGCTCAAGCAACGCCATGACCTGGTGCCGAACCTGGTCGAGACGGTGAAGGGCTATGCCAGCCACGAGAAGAGCACGCTCGATGCCGTGGTGCGCGCCCGCAATGCCGCGGTCTCGGCCCAGGGGCCGGAGGCGGCCTCGGTGGCCGAGGGCCAGCTCTCCGGCGCGCTGCGCCAGCTCTTCGCGCTGACCGAGGCCTATCCCGACCTCAAGGCCAATACCGGCTTCCTGCAATTGCAGGGCGAGCTGTCCAACCTCGAGACCAAAATCGCCGCCGCGCGGCGCTTCTTCAACAATGCGGTGGCTGAGTTCAACACCAGCATCGAGCAATTCCCCGCCGTGCTGCTGGCGGGCATGTTCGGATTCAAGCATCGCGCCTTCTTCGAGCTGAAGGAGGAGGAGCGCGCCGCGGTCGAGGCTGCCCCCAGCGTGAAGTTCTGAACCGATGTTCCAGGCCATCGGCCTCAGCACCCATGTCTGGAACAATTTTCTGCGCTCCGCCCTGCTGCTGGCGGGGTTTCCGGTGCTGCTGGTGATCCTCAGCTTCGGGCTCTCGGTCGTCTTCGCCGCGGGGGCGGATGATCTGGGCCAGGGGATGGTGATGGCCTGGCGGAACCTGCCAGGCTTCATTCTCGGCGCGGTTCTGGTCAGCCTGATCTGGTTCGCCATCGCCTGGGCCGCCAATCAGCGGATCATCGATGCCGTCTCGGGCGCGCGGGTGGTGAGCCGGGAGAGCGACCGGCGGCTGTGGGATCTGATGGAGACGCTGTGCATCGCCCGCGGCGAGACCATGCCGCGGCTGGCGATGGTGGAAAGCCCGGCGCGCAATGCCTTCGCCTCCGGCCTGCAACGCAAGCGGGGCAATATCACCGTCACGCGCGGGCTGGTGGAGGGGTTGGATGACCGCGCGCTCTCGGCCGTGCTGGCGCATGAACTGACCCATATCCGCAATGGCGATGCGAGGCTGGCCGTGATCGCCGCGGTGTTCACCGGGGTGATCACCCTGGGGTTTGACCTGCTGCTGCGCGGTGGGCGCATGGCCGGCGGGATGGGTGGGACGGGCAACTCCACGGGCGGCGGCATGGGCGGCCCCTGGGGCGGGCGGCGCGGCTCCGGCTCCGGCAATTCCTCGTCACGTCAGGGCGGGCTGAACGTCGCGATCCTGGCCATTGGCCTGGTGATCGTGGTGCTGGCCGGCGTGCTGTCGGTGGCGCTGCGCATGGCGCTGTCGCGCAACCGGGAATTCCTGGCCGATGCCGGGGCGGTGCAGATCACCGGCGATGCCGATGGCATGATCCTGGCGCTGCGGCGGATCGAGGGCCGGGCCGCGATGCCGGGGCTGCCCAGCCAGGTTCAGGCCATGCTGCTGGAACACGCCGCCGGGCAGAAGGGTGGCGGCTGGTGGGCGACCCACCCGCCGATCGCGGCGCGGATCGAAGCGCTGGTGCGCCTGGCCGGCGGGCGGGACCCGGGGCCGCTGGCCGATGACCCCACGCCGGTGGCGCCGGATGCCGCGCCGCCCCCGGCCGCCAAACCGGCCTCACCCTGGGGCGGCGCATTGCCATTGCCCATCCCGGGCCTTCCTCTGCCCGGGATGCCCGCGGCCAAACCGCCGCAACCCCAGGCCGCGCCGCCGGGTTCCAGCTTTTCCGATGAAGTCGCCGCCTTGCGCAGGAAGCAAACTCCAGAAGCATGACACGTCCTCCACTGACTTCGCTGCGCGTGCTGCTGCCGCATCTGCGACCCTATATCGGCCGGGCCGTGGCCGCCTCGGTGGCGCTGCTGGTCGCGGCGGGGCTGCTGCTGGGGCTGGGGCAGGGGTTGCGCCAGCTCATCGACCAGGGTTTTGGCAGCGCCAGCCCGGAGCGCCTCAATGGCGCGGCACTGGCGATGTTCCTGATCGTGGCCGCGCTGGGCGCCTCCACCGCATTGCGCTTCTACCTCGTTTCATGGCTGGGGGAGCGGGTGGCGGGCGATCTGCGCCGCGCCGTGTTCAACCATGTCCTCAGCCTCTCGCCGGCCTATTTCGAGACGGCGCGGACGGGCGATATCCTTTCCCGCCTCACCGCCGATATCGCGGTGCTGCAGGCGCTGGTGGGCACCGCCATCAGCCAGTCGCTGCGCAACATCCTGCTGGCCCTGGGCGCTGCGGCCATGCTGGTGGTGACCTCGGCAAAACTCGCTGCCATCACGCTGGTGGTCGTGCCGGTGGTGGTGGTGCCGCTGATCCTGTTCGGCCGGCGTGAGCGGAAACTCTCCCGCTCGGCGCAGGAGCGGGTGGCCGACCTCGCCGCCACCGCCGAGGAGACGATCAACGGCCTGCCCACCGTGCAGGCCTTCACCCATGAGGCGGCCGACCGCGCGCGCTTTTCAGCCGAGGTGGAGCGCAGCGTGGGGGCGGCGCTTAGGCGCATTTCGTCCCGCGCGGTGCTGATCCTCATTGTCATTCTGCTGGGTTTCGGGGCCATCACCTTCAGCCTGTGGGTCGGTGGGCGGGACGTGATCGCGGGACGGATGACAGGTGGCGAGCTCTCCGCCTTCGTCTTCTACGCCGTGCTGCTGGCCAGCTCGGTCGCCACGATTTCCGAGATCTGGGGCGAAATCCAGCGCGCCGCCGCGGCGTCGGACCGGCTGCTGGAGATTCTGGCCGAGGCGCCCGACATCGCGGCCCCCGCCAGCCCGGCGCTGCTGCCGCCGCCGCAGGGCCGCGTGGCTTTCGAGGCGGTGGGTTTCCGCTACCCCTCCCGGCCCGAGACCCCCGCTTTGGAGGATTTTTCCCTGGCGCTTGAAGCCGGCGAGACGGTGGCCCTGGTCGGCCCCTCCGGCGCCGGCAAGACCACTGTGCTGCAATTGCTGCTGCGCTTCCGCGACCCGCAGCAGGGCCGGGTGCTGGTCGATGGCGTGGACATCCGGATGGTGGAGCCGCAGGCCCTGCGCGCGCGGCTGGGCCTGGTGGCGCAGGAGCCGATGATCTTTTCGGCGTCGGTGGCCGAGAACATCCGTTATGGCCGGCCGGAGGCGAGCGATGCCGAGGTGCTGGAGGCGGCGCGCGCCGCGGCGGCGGCCGATTTCATCGCGGCCCTGCCGGAGGGCATGGCGACGCATCTCGGCGCGCGCGGCGTGACGCTGTCGGGCGGCCAGCGCCAGCGCATCGCCATCGCCCGCGCCATCCTGCGCGACCCGCCCATCCTGCTGCTCGACGAGGCGACATCGGCGCTCGATGCCGAGAGCGAGCAGGCGGTGCAGCAGGCGCTGGCCGCCGCCGCGCATGGCCGCACCACGCTGGTGGTGGCGCATCGCCTGGCCACCGTGCGCCGGGCCGACCGCATCGTGGTGATGGAGGCCGGGCGCATCGTCGCCACCGGCACGCATGACGCGCTGGTGCGGGCGGGCGGGCTTTATGCGCGCCTCGCCGCGCTGCAATTCGACGGTCAATCCATCAGGGCCTGATCAAAGCATGGGCAGGTCGCGCGCCCGGCCGCACCGGGCGCGGACCCGCCGCGTTGCCCCGGGGCCGCGCGCATGCTTGGCTTGGGCGATGGCGAAGAAACAATTTCATCTCGGCTGGTTCCTCCAGGGCTCCTCGGTGCAGGCCTGGGGCGAACCGTTTTCCGGCGCCATCGGGCGCGACTGGCGCTCGGCGGAATTCTTCGTCGATATCGCGAAGGCGCTGGAGCGCGCGCGCTTCGACTATCTGCTGATCGAGGACAGTTCCTATGTCGGCGAAAGCTACGGCAATAGCAGGGAGATCTATCTCAGCCACGGGCTTTCCACGCCGCGGCAGGACCCCTCCGTGATGGCGACGCTGATGGCGGCGCAGACCTCGCGGTTGGGCATCGTGCCCACGCTCTCCACCTTCGCCTATCCACCCTATCTGCTGGCGCGCCTCGTCGCCTCGCTGGACCAGATTTCGGCCGGGCGCATCGGCTGGAACATGGTCACGGGCAGCAGCGATTATGCCGCGATGAATTACGGCATGCCCGGCATGCCCGAGCATGATCTGCGCTACGACATGGCCGATGAATACATGGCCTGCGTGAATGCGCTGTGGGACAGCTGGGACCCGGATTCGATCATTGCCGACAGCGAGAGCGGCGTGCTGGTGGACCATACCAAGGTGCGCCAGGTGGATTTCGAGGGGCGCTGGTACAAGTCGCGCGGGCCTTTGAATTCGGGGCCTTGCCCGCAGGGCCGGCCGGTCATTGCCCAGGCCGGCGGCTCGCCCCGGGGCAAACGATTCGCGGCGCTGCATGCCGATACGGTGGTCGCCTCGGTGAAGGGCACCGCGGGCATGAAGGCGTATCGCGACGAGCTGCGCGCGGCGGCCGTGGCCCAGGGCCGCGACCCCGACCTCATCAAAGTGCTGTTCCTTGTCTCGCCGGTGATCGGCGAGACGGAGGAGGAGGCCGCGCTCAAGCACGCCCAGAAGATGGCGCGGGCGGCGAAACAGGTGCCGCAGCTGCTGGCCTTCTTCGGCAAGATCACCAATATCAACTTCGCCGAATACGACCTCGACACGCCGGTCAATGAACTGACGCTGAGCACCAATGGCCACCAGCAGACGCTGGATGATTTCAAGAAGGTGACGGGCCGGAAGACGCTGCGCGAGGCGATGCTGAGCTATCGCGGCAATAATGGCTCGGTGGAGCTGGTGGGCACGCCCGACAGCGTGGCGGCGCGCATGGAGGAGGTGATGGCCGAGGTGGGCGGCGACGGGTTTCTTATCACCACCAACGACACCAGCCGGCGGGTGGTGGCCGAGATCACCGAGGGGCTGATCCCGGCCTTGCAGGCGCGCGGGCTGGCGCGACGGGAGTATGGCCACGCGCAGTTCCGCGACAATCTGCTGGAGTTTTAACGGGCTGCGGAAAAGCTGGCGGCTGAGGATTGGCGAGGGAATTTTCGTGCAGGAAAGGCCGGCCCGCCGACAGGATGCTGCTGCATCCTCGCAAGGGACGAACGAATCCTGCGCGGAAAGGCACCGCCAAGCCGACCCGTCCCGCTTTTCCGCGGCCTGTTAAAGCCCGGCCATCTCGCGCCACTCCGCCTCGCTCAGCACCCGCACGCCGAGTTCCGTGGCCTTCGCCGCCTTGCTGCCGGCCTCCTCCCCCACCACGACGAAATCGGTTTTCTTCGAGACCGATTTGGAGGTTTTCGCGCCGAGTTGCTCGGCACGGGCCTGCGCCTCGTCGCGCGTCATGGTTGTGAGGCTGCCGGTGAAGACCAGGGTTTTGCCGGCGAAGACGCCGCCCTCGATCACCTCAGCATCCCCGGGCGTCACCTCGGCCAGAAGATCGTCCAGCGCGGCGAGGTTCTTCGGCTCGGCGAAGAAATCCACCAGCTCCTCGGCGATGGAGGGGCCGATGCCCTGGATGCTGCCGAGCTCCTCGCGCGCCTCGCTGCCGATGATGCGCGCTTCCAGCATGCGTTCGCGCCAATGCGCCGCATTGCCGTAGTGCCGGGCCAGCAGCTTGGCATTGGCCTCGCCGATGCGGCGGATGCCCAGGGCAAAGATGAAGCGTTCCAGCGCCGGGCGCCGGCGGGCTTCGACCGCGGCCAGCAGTTTTGTGACCGAGGTTTCGCCCCATCCCTCCAGCGCCTCCAGCTCCGCCCGGCGGGTGGCGAGACGGAATAGGTCGGCGGGTGAGACCACCCAGCCGCGCTCATGCATCAGTGCCAGGCGCTCATCGCCCATGCCCTCGATATCCATGGCGCGGCGGCCGCAAAAATGCTTCAGGCGCTCGACGGTTTGCGCCGGGCAGATCAGCCCGCCGGTGCAACGGCGCACCACGTCATCGCCGATGCGCACGGCATGGCTGCCGCAGGCCGGGCAAAGGGTGGGGAAGGTGAATTTTTCCGCCCTGTCCGGCCTGTCCGGATCCACCACGGCCACGATCTGCGGAATGACGTCGCCCGCGCGTTGCAGCACCACGCGATCGCCGGGGCGGATATCCTTCCGCGCGATCTCGTCCTCATTGTGCAGGGTTGCGTGGGCCACCGAAACACCGCCGACCATCACCGGCTCCATCACCGCGCGCGGCGTCAGCGCCCCGGTGCGGCCGACCTGGATGTCGATGCGCAGCAGCGTGGTCTGGGCCTGCTCGGCGGGGAATTTCCAGGCGATGGCCCAGCGCGGCGCGCGGCCGACGAAGCCCAGGCGGGCCTGCCAGTCCAGCCGGTCCAGCTTGTAGACGACGCCGTCGATTTCGTAGGCGAGGGTTGGGCGCGCGCTGGCCATCCTCGCCTGGAAATCAGCGGCCTCGGCCTCGTTGAACTCGCAGCTCAGCGGGTTCACCGAAAAGCCCCAGCGGCGCAGGGTATCGAGCCAGGCGTGGTGGGTTTCCGCCACCGGTTCCGAAGCCTCGCCCATGGCATAGGCGAAGAGTTTCAGCGGCCGTTGCGCGGTGATGGACGGGTCGAGCTGGCGCAGTGAGCCGGCGGCCGCGTTGCGCGGGTTCACCGGGACCGTGACGGCGGGGCCGAGCTTTTCGCCGGCATCTCGCCTGCGTTCGCGCTCGGCCAGCGCGGCTTCCTGCTGGGCGCGGAAGGCGGCGAAATCGGCCCGGGTCATGAAGACCTCGCCACGGATTTCCACCCGGGCCGGGAAGGGCGGCTTCAGCCGCAGCGGCAGGTCGGACAGGGTGCGGAGATTGGCCGAAATTTCCTCGCCCACCGCGCCATCGCCGCGCGTGCCGCCGCGGATGAAGCGGCCGTTTTCATAGAGCAGGTTGACCGAAAGGCCGTCGATCTTGGGCTCGCCCACGACATGCACCGGCTCGCTCTCCGGCAGCGCCAGGAAGCGGCGGATGCGGGCGCAGAATTCGGCAAAATCCTCGGGCGCGAAAGCGTTGTCCAGGCTGAGCATGGGCACGCCATGGGTGAAGGGCGCAAAGCCTTCCAGCACGGCGCCGCCGACGCGGCGGGACGGGCTGTCCGCGCGCATGAGGTGCGGGAACGCGGCTTCCAGATCGCGATTGCGGCGGACCAGGGCGTCATATTCCGCGTCGCTGATCTCCGGCGCGTCGCGCCGGTGATAGGCCTCGTCATGGCGGGCGATTTCGGCGGCCAGGCGCGCCAGCTCCGCCGTCGCTTCCGCCTCCGTCACGCCGCCCCCGCGAGCAGGCTGGCCGCCGCCGCGCGGGCGGCCTCGGTCACGGTTTCACCGGCCAGCATGCGGGCGATCTCCTCCTGTCTCTCGCCGGCCAGCAGCGGTTCCACCCGGGTTTCCGCCCGGCCCTGCGAAAACCCCTTGGCCACGCGCCAGTGATGTGCGCCGCGCGCTGCGACCTGCGGCGAATGGGTCACCACCAGCACCTGCAGCCCCTCGGCCACGCGGGCCAGGCGTTCGCCCACCGCCGCCGCCGTGGCGCCGCCGATGCCGGCATCGACCTCGTCGAAGACCAGGGTGGGCACGGGGGAGCCGGCGGCCAGCACGACCTTGAGTGCCAGCATCAGCCGCGACAATTCGCCGCCGCTGGCGACGCGGTCGAGCGCGCCCGGCGCCTGGCCGGGATTGGTGGAGACCAGCAGTGCCACGCGATCCATGCCCTCGGCGTTCCAGCCCGCTTCGTCGCGCGGCGTGACCTCGATGACGGCGCGGGCGCGGTCGAGCTTCAGTGGCGGCAATTCCCGCGCCAGGGCGGCTTCAAGCCGGGTTGCGGCCTCGCGCCGTGCCTCGGTCAGCGCCCGGCCGGCGGCGAGGTAGCCGGTGCGGGCCGTGGCGCATTCGCGTTCCAGCGCGGCCACGCGGCCGGTATCGGCGTCGAGTGCCGCCAGCCGGCCGCGCAGCGCGGCGAGATGCGCCGGCAGTTCCGCCACCGCCACCCCGTGCTTGCGCGCGGCGGCGCGCAGGCCGAAGAGCCGGTCCTCCAGCACCTCCAGCCGGCGCGGGTCGGGCGCCACCTCGGCCACGATGCGCTCCAGCATTTGTTCGGCCTCGGCCAGGCTGTCCTGCGCCTGGCCGAGGGCGACGAGGATGGGCTGCGCCAGCTCGCCCAGCGCCGGCACCCGTTCCAGCGCGCGGGAGGCGGCGCGCAATGCCGAGGCGGGGCCATGGCTGCGGCGGTCGCGCGGCTGGAGTTCGGAAAGCGCGCTGGCCACCGCCTCGGCCCGGCGCTCGCCCTGCTGGAGGTGCTGGCGTTCCCTGGCCAGCGCGTCCTCCTCGCCCTCCTCGGGGGAGATCTTTGTGAGTTCCTCGACGGCGTGGCGCAGAAATTCCTCGTCGCGCATGGCCGCGGCCACGGCCTCGCGCGCCGCTTCCAGCGCACGTTCAGCGCCGCGCCAGGCGCGGAAAGAGCTCGTGGCGCTGCCGCGCAGCCCGGCCAAGCCGCCGAAGGCATCGAGCAGCGCCGCATGGCTCGCCGGGTCGGCCAGGCCGACCTGCTCATTCTGGCCCTGCACCTCGACCAGCTGGCCGGCGATGCGGCGCAGCAGCGCCACGCCGACCGGCTGGTCATTGACGAAGGCGCGGGATTTGCCGTCGGCCTGCACCACGCGGCGCAGCACGAGGTCCTCCTCCACCTCCAGCCCCTGCTCGGCCAGCAGGGCGAAGACGGGGTGGCCGTCGGCTGGCTGGAAGGCCGCGGTCACGCTGGCTTGTTTTTGGCCCGCGCGCACCAGACCGGAATCGGCGCGCATGCCCAGCGCGAGGCCCAGGCTGTCGAGCAGGATGGATTTGCCCGCCCCCGTCTCGCCTGTCAGCACCGAGAGGCCGGGCCCGAATTGCAGGTCCAGCCGCTCGATCAGCACCACGTCGCGGATGGCGAGCGATGCCAGCACGCGGGGCTCAGAACACCCGGGCGAGGGTGCGGCGGAAGAAGCCGGGCGCGGTCGGCGAGCCGGGCGCGCCATCGACCAGCAGCGCGTAGCTGTCCTGGTACCAGGCATTGCCGGGGAAATTGTGGCCGAGCACGGAGGCGGTGCGCCGGGCCTCGTCGGTGAGGCCGAGCGAGAGGTAGATCTCGGTCAGGCGATGCAGCGCCTCGGGCACGTGGTTGGTGGTCTGGAAATCCTCGACCACGCGGCGGTAGCGGCCGATGGCGGCGTTGAGCAGGCGTTGGCGCTGGTAGAAGCGGCCGATCACCATCTCACGCCCGGCCAGATGGTCGCGGCCGAGGTCGATCTTCAGCCGCGCGTCGCGGGCATAGGCGGTGTCGGGGAAGCGGTTGGCGACGTCCTGCAGGGCGGCCATGGCGGTCTCGGTCGCGCGCTGGTCGCGCTGGGCGTCGTTGATCTGTTCGTAATAGCTCAGCGCGCGGAGGTAATAGGCATAGGCGATGTCGCGATGCGCGGGGTGGAGCTGGATGAATCGGTCGAGCGCGCCGATCGCCTCGGTGTAGCGGTTGCGCTGGTACTCGCCATAGGCCGACATGATCTTGGCGTTGGTGGCCCAGGTGGAGAAGGGATGGTCGCGCTCCAGCTGGTCGAACAGCTCGACCGCCTGGGCGAAGCGGCGGGCCTGCAGGGCCTCGACGCCGGCGGCATAAAGTCCCTCGGGCGAGCGGTCGACGGTGGCGTCGGGCCGCGTGCTGGCCGTCAGGCTGCCGAAGGTGCCATCCCATTGCGAGAGGCCGCAGCCGGACAGCATGGCGAGGGCGGCCAGGAGGGGAAGGGTGCGCTGCATGCGCGGTCTATACCACAGGCCGGGCGTGGTGCCACAAGGGCCGTGGAAGATCATGCCGGGCGCGGCCGCAGGCGCGGCAGCAGCGCCAGCGTGGCCGCCAGCACGCAGAGCCACATGCCGGCCAGCGCCGCGGCGCTGCCCACCACATCCGCCGCCAACCCCACCGCCAGCGGCACGAGCGCGAAGCCGGCATGGGCGATGACGAAGAACCCCGCCGTGGCGCGCGGGCGGTCCTGCGGCGCCGCCGCCGTGGCCGCCGCCAGCCCGCCGAGATAGACCAGCCCGTAAGCCGCCACGCCGGCCAGCGGCGCGCCGAGCAGTAGCAGCCACAATGACCCCATGATCGCGCCGGCGAAGACCAGCCCCGCCCCCAGGGTGAGCAGCGGCAGGCCGAGCCTGAGCGCCCGCAGCGGCGGCGTGGTGCGGAACAGCTGCTGCGCCGCGGTGCCGGCCAGGATCATGCCCGCCACCGCCCAGGCGCCGGCGCGCGGATTGCCCAGCGCCGCCAGGGCCGCAGGCACCGTGGTCAGCACCACGCCCGTGACACCCCAGCCCGGCAGCATGGCCAAGGTCGAGGCCAGGGTGCCGGGGGGAAAGAGCGGCAGGCGCAGCGTGGCGCCGGGCCGGCCCGGCCGTGTCTCGGGCAGCCGCGCCACCGCGGGCAGCAGCACCGCCAGCAGGGCGAGATGCGCCCAGAACACCATGGGCGGCCGCGGCTCGGGCCAGAGCAGGAGATTGAGAAGGGTGAAGACCGGCCCGGCGCCGAAGCTGCCGGCGGTGCCCATGGCGACCACCCGTGCCCCCTGGCGGCTGGCGGCCTCGGGCGAGGCGCCGCCGCGCTCCGCCAGTTCGGCCGCCCAGGCGCCCGCGGCATTGGCGACGCAGCCCATGGCGATGCCCTGCATGCCCCGCGCCAGCGCCAGCGGCCAAAGCCCTGGCCAGAGCGCCAGCAAAAGGGTGGAACCACCGGCCAGGGTGAGGCCGATGAGCATGCAGGCGCGCCGGCCGATGCGGTCGGGCAGGGGGCCGAGAAGGGGGGCGGTGATGATGAGGATGCCGGCATAACACGCGAAAGCCGCCGCCAGCGGCCCGGTGCCGCCGCTGCCGGCATATTCGACATACAGCGGCAGCGGCAGGGTGGTGGAGAGCCCCGCCGCAAAAACGGCGAGGCCCACCAGCCCCATTACTTGCAGGCCGTGACCATGATCTCGACGAGGTGGCGCGGGCTGGCCATATTGGCCTCCACGCAGGCGCGGGCGGGCTGGGCGCCGGCCGGCAGCCACTTCACCCACAGCGCGTTCATCGCATCGCGGTCGCGAATGTCCTTCAGCCAGATCTGGGCGGAGAGCAGGCGGGTGTTGTCGGTGCCATGGGCTTCCAGCGCCGCGTCGATCTTGGCGATGACCTCGGCGGTCTGGCCGGCGACGTCCTTGCTGAGATCATCGGCGGTGATGCCGGCGAGGTAGACGAAACCGTGATATTCGACGGCGGTCGAAAGAATGGCGTTGGTGCCGCTGCGCTTGATGTGGCTCATGGACGCTCTCCTGCGTGTTGGGGTTGCCGGTGGTGGCATCGCACGGATTCTTCCTGCCGCGCCAGAGCGGGCGGGGTGATTTTGGATCAGCCCCCCTGCGCCTCCGCGAATTGCGCGTCGTGCAGCGCCCGGTAAGCGCCGCGGGCGGCCAGCAGGTCCCGGTGCGAGCCCTGCTCGACAATGCCCTGACCGGTGACGACCAGGATGCGATCGGCGTTCTGGATGGTGGCCAGCCGATGGGCGACGACCAGGGTGGTCCGCCCTTGAGCCAGTTCGGCCAGGGATTCCTGGATCGCCCGCTCGGTGGCGGTGTCGAGCGCCGAGGTCGCCTCGTCCAGGATGAGGATGGGTGGGTTCATGAGGAAGATGCGGGCGATGGCCAGCCGCTGTTTCTGGCCGCCCGAGAGCTTGGCGCCGCGCTCGCCGATCACCGTGTCCAGCCCGGCGGGCAGGTTCTCGATCATCTCCGCCAGCCGCGCCCGTTGGGCCGCGGCCATGATCGCGTGATCATCGGCGCCGAGACGGCCATAGGCGATGTTCTCCCGGATCGTGCCGGCGAAGAGGAAGACATCCTGCTGCACCAGGCCGATCTGGCCGCGCAGCGAGGCCAGGGTCATGTCGCGGATGTCGATGCCATCGATGGTGATTCGCCCGGCCTGGACGTCATAGAAGCGCGGCAGCAGGGCGCAGATGGTGGTCTTCCCGGTGCCCGAGGGGCCGACGAGCGCCACCGTCTCACCGGCCGCGATGGAGAGGTCGAAGCCGCGCATCACCGGCCTTTCGGGGGTGTAGCCGAAGCCCACGGCCTCGAAGCGGACATCGCCGCGGAAGGGGGGCGCGGTTCGCGCATCCGCCCGGTCGGCGATCTCGGGTTTTTCGGCCAGCAGCTCGAGGTAGCTGCGGAAGCCGGCGATGCCGCGGGGATAGGTCTCGATCACCGCGTTGATCTTGTCCATCGGCCGGTAGAAGACGCCGACGAGCAGCAGGAAGGCCACGAAATCGCCGATCGAGAGATCGCCCTTCACGATCAGCCAGGCGCCGGCCAGCATCACCACCAGCTGCACCAGCCGCATGCCGATGTAGTTCAGCGTCATACCCGCGGCCATGACGCGATAGCCCTCCAGCTTGGTGCTGCGGTAGCGCTCATTGTCGGCGGCGAAGAGCTTCCGTTCATGCGCCTCGTTCGCGAAGGCCTTGACCACGCGGATGCCGCCCACCGCCTCCTCGATCCGCGCGTTGAAGGCGCCGACGCGGCGGAACTGGGCGCTGGCATTCTGCGCCATCCTTCCGCCGAAATGCGCCACGATCCAGGCCACCGCGGGCACCACCAGCGCGGTGAGGATGGCGAGCACCGGGCTGACCACCAGCATCAGCGCGAAGGCGCCGAGGAAGGTGAGGACCGCGATCAGCAGATCCTCAGGGCCGTGATGCGCGACCTCGCCGATATCCTCGAGATTCTTGGTCACGCGGCCGACGAGGTGGCCGGTCTTGTTGTTGTCATAGAAGCGAT
>LNFM01001322.1_pt1 | contig 68402 bp, 65 predicted proteins | sample 596031 | NCBI WGS metagenome assembly LNFM01 (sample SAMN04254537, study PRJNA301005) | activated carbon metagenome | isolation source: dual media filters at the Ann Arbor, Michigan drinking water treatment plant | place: USA: Ann Arbor
CGCTTTGCCGACCCAGGAAGATGCCGCGCAGCACGAAGCCACGCACCCGCTCGGGGTGCTGCTGGCCGTACGCCAGGCCCAGCGTGCTGCCCCACGAGCCGCCGAAGACGAGCCAGCGATCCACGCCCAGGTAGTCGCGCAGCAGTTCGATGTCGGCGATCAGGTGCGACAGCGTGTTGGCCGTGGTCTCGCCCAGCGGCGTCGAGCAGCCGGCACCGCGCTGGTCGAACAGGACGATCCGGTAGACCGCCGGATCGAAGAAGCGCCGGTGTTCGGCCGAGCAGCCGCCACCCGGTCCGCCATGCAGGAACAGCACCGGGATGCCGAGCGGATTGCCGCTGACCTCCCAGTACATCGTGTGGATGTCGTCGAGCGGCAGCATGCCGGTGTCGTACGGCTCCAGCGCGGGATACAGGTCGGTCCGGGGTTCGAGACGCAGATCCATAGGGGAGATTCTAGGAGGGATGGCACGGCAAGCGACCCGTCGGGTCTTCACGCCAACCAGGCACGGGCGTTGGCCGCGCGAGCAATCCGTCGGCCCACCCGGACGCACCGACGTTGCGCCGTTTCGGTACGCTCCCCGCTCTTCTGTCGCAGGCAGGCTCCCCCGATGAGTACTCCTCGCTATCCGGGCTTCGACACCCTGGCGCTGCACGCCGGGCAGCGCCCCGACCCGGTCACCGGTGCGCGCGCCGTACCGATCTACGCCACCACCTCGTTCTGCTTCGATGACTCCGCGCACGCGGCGTCGCTGTTCAACATGGAGCGCGCCGGCCACGTCTACTCACGTATCTCCAACCCGACGGTGGCGGTACTGGAGGAGCGCATCGCTGCGCTCGAACAGGGGGTGGGCGCGATCGCCACCGCCAGCGGGCAGGCGGCGCTGCACCTGGCCGTTGCCACCCTGATGGGTGCCGGCGGCCATATCGTTGCCAGCCGCGCGCTGTACGGCGGCTCGCACAACCTGCTCGCCTACACGCTCAAGCGCTTCGGCATCGACACCACGTTCGTCGACCCGCGCGACCTCGACGGCTGGCGCGACGCGATCCGGCCCGAGACCCGGCTGCTGTTCGGCGAGACACTCGGCAACCCGGGACTCGACGTGCTCGACATCCGGCGCGTCAGCGCCCTTGCCCATGCGCACGGCCTGCCGCTGCTGGTGGATGCCACTTTCACCACGCCCTACCTGCTGCAACCGTTCGCACACGGTGCCGACCTTGTCTACCACTCGGCCACCAAGTTCCTTGGCGGCCACGGTGTCGCCATCGGCGGCCTGCTGGTCGACGGCGGCGCGTTCGACTGGCAGGCCAGCGGCAAATTCGAGACGCTGACCGCGCCCTATTCCGGCTTCCATGGCATGACCTTCGCCGACGAGAGCACGGTGGCGCCGTTCCTGCTGCGGGCGCGGCGAGAAGGTCTGCGCGACTTCGGCGCCTGCATGAGTCCGCACACCGCCTTCCAGCTGCTGCAGGGGATCGAGACGCTGCCGTTGCGCATGCAGCGCCACGTCGACAACACGCGCCAGGTGGTCGCCTTCCTGGCGGCGCAGCCCATGGTCGCGGCAGTCGCCTACCCGGAGTTGCCGACCCACCCGGATCACGTGCTGGCGCAGCAGCTGTTGCCGCGCGGCTGCGGCGCCGTGTTCAGTTTCGACCTGAAGGGCACGCGTGCGGCCGGCCGCAAGTTCGTCGAGTCGCTCACCGTGTTCTCCCACCTGGCCAACGTGGGCGATGCGAAGTCGCTGGTGATCCACCCGGCCTCGACCACCCACTTTCGCGTGCCCGATGCCGACCTCGCGGCGGCCGGCATCACCGAAGGGACGATCCGGCTGTCGATCGGCCTGGAGGACCCCGGCGACCTGCTCGACGATCTCGCGCGTGCCCTCAAGGCCGCGAGCAAGGTGGCGTGATGCAGCTCGACGGTCTCTACGCGTACACCGGCGGCAAGGCGTTCGATCCCGCCCTGCCCGGCGTCGTCTTCCTGCACGGCGCCCAGCACGACCACAGCGTCTGGATCCTGCAGAGCCGCTGGTTTGCCCACCATGGGCACGCGGTGCTGGCGTTCGACCTGCCCGGCCATGGCCGCAGCCCCGGTCCGGCGTTACCCTCGGTCGAGGACAACGCGGTCCGCATCGCTGCCGCCATAGCGCCGCTGCAGACTGCACGCTGGCTGCTCATCGGCCACAGCATGGGGTCGCTGATTGCGCTGGAGGTCGCTCGCGCGCTGGGCGAGCGCGTGGCCGGCGTCGCCTTGCTGGGCAGCGCGCTGCCGATGCGGGTGTCGGATGCCCTGCTTGCCGCCACCCGCGATGATCCCGCCGCCGCCATGCAGATGATCAACGTCTGGTCGCACAGCGCGTCGATCGCGCCCTTTGCGGTGCGGCCGTCCAATCCGGGGCCGGGGTTCAACATCGTCTGGCAGAACCTGCGCCTGATGGAGCGCATCGCGCGCGTCAACGGCGCGCAGGTGCTGCCCACCGACTTTGCCGCGTGCAACGTTTACAGCGGAGGACTGGCTGCCGCAGGCTCGCTGCGCTGCCCGGTGCTCGTCTTGAGCGGCAGCGCCGACCAGATGACGCCGCCCAAGGCGGCGCGCAGTCTGATCGAAGCCTGCGGCGATTGCACGGCCATCACCCTGCCGGGCGTGGGACACGCGATGATGGCGGAGGCGCCCGAGGCGGTGCGTGCGACGTTGCAGACGTTCGCCGCGCGTGGGTTCGGCGCCCGCGCGTGAAACGATGACAAGTGCAGCCGCGTGAGAAGATCGCGGCCGCCGATCTTTCATCGTCCGCGCCGCTGACGCTGCGCGCGTCAGGCGCTGCCAATGCGGCAACCGTCCGCCGCTGCCGCCATGCCATCGCTGTCCTGGCTTCACGCCGTCAATCACGACACCTACTGGCTCTATGTCCTGACCGAAGCGGCACTGAGCCTGTCGCCCGGTCCGGCCGTGATGCTGGTGATCGCCTATGGCCTGACGCAAGGCGCGCGCCGGTCGATCTTCGCCACGCTCGGCATCCTCACGGCCAACGCGATCTACTTCGCGCTGTCGGCGACCAGCATCGGCGCGGTGATCGCGGCGTCCCCCGTCTTCTTCAACGCCGTCAAATGGCTCGGCGCCGCCTACCTCGTCTACGTCGCGCTGAGCGCGATCTTCGGGCGGCCGTCGCCGTTGACGGTGTCCCGCGCCGCCGGCCGCAACGGATCGGGCTGGGCGATCTACATCGCGGGCCTGAGCCTGCAACTGGCCAATCCGAAGACGCTGATCTTCTTCGCTGCCATCCTGCCGCAGTTCGTCGATCCGCGGCTACCGGTGGGGGCGCAGATGGTCTGGCTGGCGGCCGGCAGCGTGGTCCCCGAATTCTTCATCCTGGCGGGCTACGGATTCCTCGCCTCGCGCGCGACGCGGGTTGCGACCGACCCACGCTTTGCGCGCTGGACCGATGTGCTGGCCGGGGTGTTGGTGCTGATTGTCGCGGCACTGGTCATCGGCGTGGCGCCCAATGGCGTCGCGACGTAGCGAACGCGGATCCCGCGGTCGGCTCAGCCGGCGCGCTCGGATGTCGCCGGTACCGTCGTCGCCGCCGTCTGCACCGCCACCGCCTGCGCGGCCTGCGGCGAGTCGAGCAGATGGGCGAGCGGTTGCGTGACCCAGTCGGCCGCCATGCCGCGCGCCAACCATTGGCCCAGCGCGCTGTCGGCACGCGTCAGCAGCGTATTGGCCGGATCGATCGCCAGCCGGCTGAAGGCCGGCACCAGCGTGGTCGACTGCGGATCGCACACCAGCAGCCAGCGCGTTTCCGGCGTCCCCTCCACCGGCGACAGGTAGCCGAGCGCTTCGAGTTCGACCAGCAGGCTCTCGGTCTCCTCCGGGTAGGTGCGCACGCCGCGCGCCAGATCATCAAGTCGCAGGCGCCCGCCATCGACGCCGCCGGCACGTGCGGCCAGCAGCAGCCGCAGCAGCGCCACCGCGGTGATGAAGCGATTGCCGGCGCGTCGCTCGTCGGCAAAGCGCGTGAAGCGCAGCCGCGGCAGCGTGGCGGCAATCGCCGCGCCGAACAGCACGGCGAACCACGACAGGTACACCCACAGCAGGAACAGTGGCGCCACCGCGAACGCACCGTAGACGTTGGCGAAGGTGCCGGTGCGGATGTAGACGCCGAACAGATCCTTCAGCCACTCACCCAGGAGCGCGGCAATGAAGCCGCCGATCAGCGCGTCGCGCCACAGCACGCGCCGCGCCGGCACGATCACGTACAGAAGAGAGAAGGCGAAGCCGGACAGCACGAACGGCAGGTAGTCGAGCAGCGTGCGCAGCAGGTCGGGCCCCTTGCGCAGCGCGCCGGGCGACACCGACAGCAGGTAGGAGGTGACGCTCAGACTGGCACCGAGCAGCAACGGTCCGAGCGTGAGGAGCGCCCAGTAGATGAGCACGCGCTGCACGATCGGCCGGCGCGCACGCACCTGCCAGATGTCGTTGAGCACCCGATCCACCGTCAGGATCATCGCCAGCGCGGTGAACACGAGGAAGCCCAAGCCGAGCGCCGTCAGCCGCGCTGCCTTGGACGCGAAGTCGTTCAGGTAGCGCAGGATCATCGTCGCGTACTGGTCGGGCAGCAGTTCCCGCAGCACATTCTTCTCGAAGGTCGCGCGCAGGTCCGCAAACAGCGGAAACGCGGTGAAGATCGCCAGCAGCACGGCCAGCAAGGGCACCAGCGACAGCACGGTGGTAAAGGTGAGACTGCCCGCGACCTGCGCTACGCGCACGTCGCGCGCGCGATGCGCAGCGAAGTTGAGCACCTCGCGTGCGCGGTCGATCCACGGCCCAACCGACGTCAGGCGCTGGTGCAGCCAAGGCGCGTCGTGCGCCATGCGGTCGGCCAGGCGGTGCAACGAGTTCATCAAGGCCTATGCAGGGAAGGGGATTGCCGGAAAGCGGCCCACCGCACCGAACGTAAACTGCGCGGCCATGCTCGCCTGCTGCCGGCACGGGCCTCGCCCGAACCGCGCAGCACCGCGATTATCTCAACTGCCCTCGCCGACCGCCGCGCCAGCGGCCGACCGCCCCGTGGACATCCTCGTTCTGTACTACTCCCGCAACGGCGCCACGCGCGCGCTGGCCGACTGCATTGCCCAGGGTATCGACGCCGTGCCCGGTACCGCGGCCCGGCTGCGCACCGTGCCGCCCGTGTCGGCCACCGTCGAAGTCGCCGCGCCGCCGGTCCCGCCCAGCGGCGCGCCGTACGCCGAACTGGTCGACCTGGAACAGTGCGGCGGCCTGGCTCTCGGCTCGCCCACCCGCTTCGGCAACATGGCGGCGCCGATGAAGCACTTTCTCGACTCCACCAGCACGCTGTGGCTGAGCGGCGCCCTGGCCGGCAAGCCGGCCGCGGTGTTCACCTCTACCAGTTCGCTCCATGGCGGGCAGGAAGCCACGCTGCTGTCGATGATGCTGCCGCTGCTGCACCAGGGCATGCTGCTGGTCGGCCTGCCCTACACCGAACCCGATCTGACGACCACGCGCAGCGGCGGCACGCCGTATGGCGCCAGTCACTATGCGCCGCACAACGCCGGCCGTGGCGTCACTGACGAGGAGCGCCGGCTGGCGGTCGCACTCGGCCGGCGGCTGGCGCAGGCCGCGCTGAAGCTGGGCGCATGATCTCGGCCTGCGCCTTGCCCTGTACCCGCGATGAATCCTGCCGCTGACCTCCTCGACTCCCGGCAACGCCTGGCGCTGCGCATCGCCATCAGCGCCTGGATCGTGCTGTTCATCTTCTGCCTGCTGTGGGAATTGTGGCTGGCACCGATCCGTCCGGGCGGCTCCTGGCTGGCGCTCAAGGCGCTGCCGCTGCTGCTGCCGATCCGCGGCGTCCTGCGGGGTGACACCAAGTCGTTCCAGTGGGCGCTGCTGCTGGTGCTGGCCTACGTGCTGGAAGGCGCGGTGCGCGTCTTCGAACCGGCTCCGTACGGCACCATGGCGTGGCTCGAACTGCTGATCGTCACCGTGTTCTTCGTGGCGGCGATCGTTTACCTGCGGCCCTTCAAGCGGGCAGCCAAGGCACGCGCCGCCGCGCAACGCTGACCAGATGACACTTGTCGACGAGCTGCGCGACGCGCTGGGCGCACCCCACGTGCTGACCGCCGCCACCGATACCGCACCGTTCCTGACCGACTGGCGCAAGCGCTACACGGGGCGCGCGCAGGCCGTGGTGCGGCCTGGCACCACGGCCGAGGTCGCCGCAGTGGTGCGCGCCTGTGCGCGGGCCGGCGCCCCGGTCGTACCGCAGGGCGGCAACACCGGACTGGTCGGCGGCGCCACGCCGGATACAAGCGGCAGCGCCGTCGTCATCAGCCTGGCGCGGATGAACCGTGTGCGCGCGATTGATCCCGCCAACGACACGCTGACCGCCGAAGCCGGCTGCATCCTGCAGTCGGTCCAGACGGCCGCGCGCGCGGCCGGACGGCTGTTCCCGCTCAGCCTTGCCGCCGAAGGAAGTGCCACGCTGGGCGGCAACCTGTCGTCCAACGCTGGCGGCACACAGGTGCTGCGCTATGGCAATGCCCGCGATCTCACGTTGGGCCTGGAGGTTGTGCTGGCCAGCGGCGAGGTGTGGGACGGCCTGCGCGGATTGCGCAAGGACAACACCGGCTATGACCTCAAGCACCTGTTCATCGGCGCGGAAGGGACACTCGGCATCATCACCGCCGCCACGATGAAGCTCTTCCCGCTGCCAAGCGCGCGGCTGACAGCGTTGGCGGCCGTGCCGACGCTGGGCGCTGCGGTGGCACTGCTGGACCGCGCGCGTGCCGCCGCCGGCGCAACGCTGACCGGCTTCGAGTTGATGTCGGGCGTATGCCTGCGCCGCGTGGCGCGTGCGTTGCCGCAACTGCGCCAGCCGCTGCCGCCTGCCGCCGCGCCGTGGTTCGCGCTATTGGAGATCTCCGACCACGAAGACGAGGCGCATGCGGGCGCGCTGCTCGAGCGCCTGCTGGGGGCCGCGCTGGACGCGGGCGATGTCAGCGACGTGGTGGTCGCGCAGTCGCTGGCCGAGGCAGGCGCACTATGGGCAATCCGCGAGGGCATTCCGGAAGCGCAAGCGCGCGCCGGCGGCAACGTCAAGCACGATATCGCCCTGCCCGTGTCGGCGATCCCGGCGTTTGTCGCGCAGACCGATGCCGCACTGCGGGCGCGCTTCGACTGGATCCAGCCCGTGGTGTTCGGTCACCTGGGCGACGGCAACCTGCACTACAACATGGCGGTGCAAGATGGCATGCCGGTTGCCCTCGCCTTCGAGCACGAAACGCAGATCAATCGGATCGTCCACGATGCGGTGGCCGCGGCAGCCGGCTCCATCAGCGCCGAGCATGGCCTGGGTCAGATGAAGCGCGAGGAGATCCGGCGTTACAAGTCGCCGCTCGAGTTGCAGCTGATGCGGTCGATCAAGCTGGCGCTCGATCCGCAGGGGCTGATGAATCCGGGCAAGCTGTTGTAGCGGCGCATCCGGCCTGCCGGACGGTGCCTTGGGCCCGAGCCCGCCGCAGTACGCTTCAGGCAGCGTGGCCGGCCGTCTGGCGCGCCCAAGGTTACGGTTCGGTCCCCGTATCGGTCATCGGAGAAAGCGATGCACGAGCTGACAAGACGAAGCCTCAAGCGAAACCTTGAGCGAATTTTTGCGCTGCGCTTGGCACCCGTGCTGTGCGCCGTGCTGCTCGCGTCGCTTGCCACCGAGGCACAGGCGGTCAACCGTTGCGAGGATCGCAACGGCCGCGTCACCTACACCGACGAGCCCTGTCCGCCCGGCGCACGCAGTGCACGGCGGGTCGACGATTCGGCACCGGTACAGGTGCGTGACAGCACCGGTCGGCCTGCCAATGACGGCAAGGACGAGGCCGAGCCCAAAGGCGAAGCCACCAAGGGTGACGCCGTCAAGGTCGACGCCGCCAAGTCGGGCGCCACCCGCACCCCGGCCGACAAGGGCGCGCCCGCCGCGGGCGAACTGCGGGCCGGCCGTATCGTCGCCTCCAGCACCCCCGAACAGGAGATGCAGCGCCTCGACGAGTTGCGTGCGCGCCAGCAGCGTCAGTGCGCCGATCTGACCCGCAAAGTGAACTACGCCCGCGCCGACCTGCAGGCGGCCAGCAGCAGTGATCGCGCGTCGGCTGAACTGGCGCTGCGCCGCCTTCAGGAGGAAGCCCGCCTGGTGTGCCCGCGGTGAGGCTCGGGTCGGGCCTATCGGCGGGTGCCGTGCTCGCCGCCATGGTGCTGGCAGCGGCCAGCGCCCAGGCGCAGACCGTCCGCTGCGAGTCTCGCGACGGCAAGGTTACGTACGCCAATACCGCGTGCCCAGACGGCAGCAAGGCAGTGCGCACCCTGCCGGACGCCGGCGAGCCCGCACCGGACGATGTCAAGGCAGCCCGCGAGCGACTCAAGCAGGACAAGGACCGGGTGACGCAGATTGACCGCGCCCGGCGCGCCGAAGAAGAGCAGGCCGCCCGGGCACGCGCGGTCCGCGACAAGCAGCAGGCGGAACACGACCGTGCCTGCCGCAAGCTCGCCGTGCAGGTGGCCCAGATGCGTGAGGACCTTGGCCGAGCCGCCTACAACCGACGCGACGCGCTGGAGCGACGTCTGCAGCGCTTGAGCGAGCAGCACGCCGCCGATTGCGGCAAGTAGTCAGGCACTTGCCGGGCCGGCCTGCGACACAAGCGTAATCAGGCGGCGTCGCGCAACGGCGATCTGGCGAATGCGCGCTGTGCTGCTACGAGCACCTGCGCTCCTTCGTGCGTGACGAAATCGGGGTCGCTAAGCAGCCGCCGCCATTTTCGCGCGCCCGGCTGACCGTGATACAGGCCCAGCATGTGACGCAGGATCGAACGCGGCGCCGTGCCGCGCGCGATCTCGCGCTCGATGTAGGCGCCCATCCTCCGAAGCACGTCGGCACGCGACGGCACCGGCCGCGGGTCGCCGAACAGGCTCGGGTCGACCTCGGCCAGCAGGTACGGGTCATGGTAGGCCGCGCGGCCCAGCATCACGCCATCAACCTCAGGCAGTGCGGCCTGCACCTGCGCCAGCGTGGTCAGTCCGCCATTGAGCACGAACACAACCTGCGGGAAATCGTGTTTGAGGCGGCTCACGACCTCATAGCGCAGAGGCGGGACTTCGCGGTTCTCCCTTGGGCTAAGTCCCTTGAGCCAGGCATTGCGCGCATGCACGATGAACACGCTGCAGCCAGCGTGCGCGAGAGCGCCGACGAAATCGCGCACGAAGCCGTAGTTGTCATCCCGGTCGATGCCGATGCGGTGCTTCACGGTGACCGGGATCGGTACCGCGTCCATCATCGCCTTGATGCAGTCAGCCACCAGGGCCGGCTCGGCCATCAGGCAGGCGCCGAAGGCACCTCGCTGCACACGCTCCGACGGGCAGCCGCAATTGAGATTGATCTCGTCGTAGCCCCACTGATGCCCAAGGCGGGCACAGCGGGCAAGATCGTCCGGTTCGCTGCCGCCTAATTGCAGTGCCACCGGACGCTCTAACCCATCGAAGTCCAGATGGCGCGGCACATCGCCGTGCAGCAGCGCGCCAGTGGTTACCATCTCGGTGTAGAGCCGCGCGCGGCACGAAAGCTGCCGATGGAACATTCGGCAGTGTCGGTCGGTCCAGTCCATCATTGGCGCAACACAGAACCGCCAGGGTGACTCGGGCGCGGACGCGGCGGCGGCAGGCAAAGCAGTCATCGAAGGTAGGCGGTCGGGTGAACCCGGCCAGTGAGAAACGGGGCGCATCAAGGCGAGCGTCCCTGCGCGTTGTCCGCCGCGCACAGCGATCGAGGAAGCAAATTATGCGACATGGAGTCAAGCCCGTCGGGCAGCCACGCGCCACGACGGCTCGCGCTGCAACCCGCCACGGCCTCGACGAACGGCTTGAGCCACGCATCGAACGGACCGCGGCAGTCGGGCAGGCTGCGCGTGACAGTCTTGCGTTCCTGCGCGGCTTTCTGCAGCACCCGGACCAGGTGGGCTCGGTAATTCCCAGTTCCAGCTTCCTGGAGTCCCGCCTGGTGCGCTGCGCCGGCTTGCATACAGCTCGCTGCGTGGTGGAGCTCGGTCCAGGCACGGGCGGCACCACCCGCGCCTTTCTGCGTGCGCTGCCCGCCACTGCGCAACTCATGACGATTGAACTGAGCCCGACCTTCCACGCGCGCATTTCCGCGGGCATCCGTGACCCGCGCCTGATCACGCAGTTGGGGAGCGCCGAGCAGATCGGAGAGTTTCTCGCCGCACGCCGCCTGCCCGCGCCTGATGCGGTGCTCTCCGGCATTCCTTTCTCGACCATGCCGACCGAGGTTGCCGATCGCGTGGCAGCGGCGGTGGCCCATGTTCTTGCACCGGGCGGCCGCTTTGTCGCCTACCAGGTGCGCGCGCACGTGGCGCGCTACGCAAGTCCTTACCTGGGCGACCCGGTCCAACAGTGGGAGTGGCTGAACATCCCCCCGGTACGGGTGTTCACGTGGCAGCGCCTACCTCTGGACCCAACCGTCTGACGTTGTGCCGTTACAGCCCGAGCAGCCACTGGATCAGGGACTTCATCACGAAGCCAAAGATCCCGAAAGCAAGCACGAAGAACAGGATGAAGGTGCCGAAGCGGCCGGCTTTCGATTCGCGCGCCACCTTCCAGATGATGAATAACATGAGCGCAATGAAACCGCCTACGCCCCAGGTCATGCCGATCTCGGAGATCTGCGCTTCGGTCAGACCGAAGACGGTGCCTTCCATCATTCGCGCTCCGGCAGCGCGCTGACATCCAGCAGATCGCGATACGCGTGCCAGGTCGCGTGGCCGATAAGAGGCACGGCGAACATGAAGCCCATCATCATGGTCGCCATCGACAGCAGCGTGGCTAGCATGATGAATGCCGCCCAGATCGCCATCGGCAGCGGGTTGTCGCCCACCGCGCGCACGCTGGCGAGCAGCGCGATGCGCAACGAGACGCGCCGATCGAGCAGCAGCGGCGCCGACACCACCGTGAGCGCAAACACCAGGGCCGCACCGAGTGCTCCTGCCAGCAGCCACAGGCCGAACAGAAGCGTGCCCTGCCCCGCCACCGCATAGCGCAGCAGGTCGAGCGGGCTGTCGATCGGCGATCGCATGAACAACGAGAACAGCAGCGCCGACACCAGCACCCAGGCTGTGGCGGCACCGAACAGCAGCAGTCCCAAGGCGACCAGCGGTCGCGTGCCGCGGCGCCAGGCGTCGATCACATGGACCAGCAACGGTCGCTCACCCAGCATGCGCCGCCGACTCAGCTCATACAGGCCGGTGCAGATGATCGGACCGATCAACAGGAAGCCGCTCAGTGCCCCGGGCATCAGTTGCCATACGCGCAGCGTGAGGGTAAGGACGATGAGGCCGCCCAGGGAAATCAGCAGCCCATGCAGCAGGCTCGGTCCAGGCGACGCTGACAGATCGCGGTAGGCCAGTTTCAGCCACGCCCACGGCCGCGATGCGGCGATGCTGCGAACCTTGGGTTCGGCGGCTGGCGCGGCTGCGGAGGGTTCGGTGGGGCGGTTCATCGACGGGGCGGCGGGGCGCTGCATTATTTCAACTTCCGGGCCGATCATCGCTTGACCCACCGCATTGAAGCAGCGGGAATACGGATCGGGCGCAAACGCGTTGCGCCGCGTGTCGCATCGGCGCAAGACTGCAGGTACCCTCCCGCCCCCTCTTGAGACATGGCAGCCCGGCTGCCAATCCGCCGATGCGCCGAATCAAACCGCCGCCCGTCTGCGCACTCGACTTCGGCACCTCGAATTCGGCGATGGCGCGTGCAGTGAGCGATGCCGTGTCCGGCGCCACCCGGATCGAGCTGGCGCCTCTGGAAAGTGGCGCGACCAGCATGCCGACTGCCGTCTTCTACAACGTCGATGAGGGCAACCGCAGTTTCGGGCGCGCGGCGATCGCCGCCTACGTCGATGGCTTCGAGGGTCGTCTGATGCGCTCGATCAAGAGCATTCTCGGTTCCGACCTGATGGACGAGGCGACCGAACTGCCTGGCGGTCCGCCACTGCGCTACATCGACGTGGTGATTGCCTATCTGCGTCACCTGAAGCAGCAGGCGCAGGCACACTGGCAGATGGAGCTGTCGCACGCGGTGATCGGCCGCCCAGTGTTCTTCGTCGACGACGATCCGCGGCGCGATGCACGTGCGCAGCAGACCTTGGCAGACGCCGCCCGCGCGGCCGGGTTCAACAGCGTGGCGTTCCAGTTCGAGCCGATTGCGGCCGCGCTGGACTACGAGTCGCGCCTGCAACCGACCGACGGCGAGCGGCTGGTACTGGTGGCCGATATCGGTGGTGGCACCTCGGATTTCTCCGTCGTGAAAGCGAGCGCCGCGGCGCACGGCCACACCGATCGCAGCGCGGATATTCTGGCCAACCACGGGCTGCACGTGGCAGGCACCGATTTCGACCGCGCGGTGAACCTGGCCACCGTCATGCCGGTGCTCGGCTACAAGGGTGCCGGGCCGGGGGGACTGGCGGTGCCATCGAAGATCTACTTCGATCTGGCCACCTGGCACCTGATCAACACGACCTACACGCCGAACCGGATCATCGAGCTGGGCCAGATGCGCACCATGTACCTCGACCAGCGCGCGCACCAGCGCCTGCTGCGCGTGCTGAAAGAGCAGCGCGGGCATGACCTGACAGCGCGCGCCGAGGCAGCCAAGATCGCCGTGTCATCTTCCGGCACCGCGCGCATCGATCTGGGCTTCATCGAACCCGAGCTGACGCTGGCATTCGGCGCCGATGAACAGGAAGTGGCGCTGCGCGACGCGGTCGCGCGCATCGTCGCAACCGCACGTGAGGCGGTCCGCATGGCGCAGCTCGACGGCGCCGCGCTGGACGCGATCTATTTCACCGGTGGTTCCACCGGCTTGGACCTGCTGGCCCATGCGCTGACTGCCGCGTTTCCGTCCGCGCAACCCGTGCGCGGCGACCGCTACACCAGCGTCGTCAGCGGCCTGGCGATCAGCGCCCAACGGATGTTCGCCCCGACTCCTCGGGCCCGGCGCTAACGCAGCTGGACGGCTCCCGCATCGACGCGTGGTTTGCCCATCTGCCACAGCGCTACCAGCGCCAGCGCGCCAACGGCGAGTGCGAGCGTGGCCTTCGGATGCAGTTCAGCACGCGTCACCAGCGAGTTCTCGAACACGTACTGGTTGCCGCTGCGTTCGCGCAGCGAGCGGCCGGGCTCGTGCAGCGCGTTGTCGTCCAGGTCACCCGCCGGTTCGTCGCTGCGCTGCGCAGAGAAACCCAGTGCGCGCATTACCCAGTCGGTGGTGCGCGGCGCCATGCGCGCGCCGACCGAAGTCAGGCGCGCCGCGCCGCCGACGAAGATGTCGCGGCGTGGGTGGGTGGCGGCGTACAGGATCGCCTCGGCCGCCAGTTCGGGCGCGTACACCGGCTGCGGCAGCTTGGGCTCCACGTTCATGAAGTTCTTCGCGTGTGGGATGAATAGCGTGTCGAGCGAGGCCGGCTTGATCAGCGTGACCGACACCGCCGAGCGCTCATGCTCCAGTTCAATGCGCAGCGAGTCGGTGAAGCCTTTGACCGCGTGTTTGGATGCCGAGTACATCCCCTGCAGCGGGATCGCCACATCCGACAGTTCGCTGCCCAGATTGATGATCGCGCCGCCGCGCTGCTTCAAGTGCTCGGCGGCTACCAGCGAGCCGTGCACCACGCCCCAGAAGTTGGTCTGGAAGAGCTTGTGCTGGTCGGCCATCGGCACGTCTTCGTAGCGCCCAAAGATCGACACGCCGGCATTGTTGACCCAGGTGTCAAAGCCACCAAACCGCTCCTTGGCAACGCGCGCGATCTCGCGCACCTGTGCCTCGTCACCCACATCGGCGACCACGTAGGCGGCCTCGGCACCCTGTCCGGTCAACTCCGCCGCCAGGCGCTTGAGCGCCTCCTCGCTACGCGCCGTGATCACCAGACGGGCGCCGCGGCGCGCCGCCATGCGCGCAGTGACCAGCCCGATGCCGCTGCTGGCACCCGTGATCACCACCACCTGGTCGGCAAGGTTCTTGAGTCTGAGGCGCATGGTTCGGCTCTCCGCGGTTGATGGATCGAGCCGGCGGCGAACCGCGTGCCTGCGACAGTGTGCGCGACCTCAGAACCGCTTCATCAGACCCAGCAGCCGCCGCGCGAGCGGACGATATGGCGGGGTGAACAGTGCCATCCCATTGAGGCGCGCCTGCTTGAAAACAGGCTTCAACTTGCTGAAAGTCTCGAAGCCCCAGCGGCCGTGATACTGGCCGATGCCGGACGCGCCGACACCACCGAACGGCAGGCTGTCCTGCGCCACGTGCAGCAGGGTGTCGTTGACCGTGACGCCACCGGCGTGCGTCTCGCGCAGCATGTGGTCGATACGCTGGGTGTCATGGTCGAACCAGTACAACGCGAGGGGCCGTGGCCGCGCGTTGATGAAGCGGATCGCCTCCTCGGCGCTGTCGATCGGCACCAGCGGCAGCAGCGGGCCGAAGATCTCGTCGGCCATCGGCTCGTCCTGCAATGACGGATCGACCAGCAGCACCGGCGCCAGACGATGGCGCATGTCGTCCTGCACCGCACCGCTGAACAGCGGCACCACACGCGCACCGCTATCGCGGGTGCGCTGCAGCTGGCGCGTGAGCCGCTGATACTGGCGCGAATTGATGATGCTGCAGTAGTCGATGCTGGCAAGACCGGCCGGATACATGCGCTGACTCATCGCCGACGCGAACTCGATGAAGCGTTCCAGATCGGCGCGGGGCAGCAGCACGTAGTCAGGGGCGATGCAGGTCTGCCCGGCATTGAGCAGCTTGCCGACGAGGATCCGCTCGACCGCGTGCTCCAGGTTGGCGCCTGGCGCGATCACGGCTGGGCTCTTGCCGCCGAGTTCCAGCGTGACCGACGTGAGGTTGGCTGCGGCGGCCGCCATCACCTTGCGCCCGACGCTGGTCGAGCCAGTGAACAGCAGATGATCGAAAGGCAACGAGGAGAACGCCTCGGCGACATCCGGTCCGCCGTTGATCACCGTGACCTCGGTCGGCTCGAACTCCCGCGCGACGAGCTGCGCGAACAGCTGCGAGAAATTGGGCGTGAACTCCGACAGCTTGATCAGCGCGCGATTGCCGGCCACCAGCGCCGCCACCAGCGGCCCGGCGGTCAGGTACAGCGGGTAATTCCACGGAACGATGATGCCCACCACGCCAAGTGGCTGCGGCAGCAATTCGGCGCCGGCCGGCTGAAACCACGTCGAGACCCCGGCGCGGCGCGGCCGCATCCACGACTCGCCATGGCGCAGCGCAGTCTTGACCTCCTGCAAGCTGGGGAACTGCTCGGCAAGCTCGGTCTCGATCGCCGGCCGCCCGCCGAAATCCGCATCGATCGCCTGGGCGATGGCGCGCTCGTGGGTGACCAGCAGCCGGTGCAGCCTCTGCAAGCGGTCACGGCGCATCGACCAGGCTGGATACGGCGCGGCGGCGGCGGCGGCGCGCTGCCGTTCGAAGGCGGTCTGCAATTGCGCCGCGGGAAGCGTGACTTCCATGGGAGTCTCCAGATAACGGACCATCCTAGACGCCGCGCGGGGCGCCGTCATGGAGCCGGCGATCTAATGCGTCGGGCGGCATGCGACGGCGATGGCGCTTGCCGGCTGTTGCGTCGGTGCAAGGCGCGCGCCGCACTGGCTGCCGTTCGCCTTGCCGGGGGGCGGCCTGTGCTGCACAGTGCCGGGACTTTCCCCTACGAAAAAGCATGCAATCGCTGCACCATCTGGCCGGCGCCGCCGGCCTGCTCCTGCTCTGCTGGGCACTGTCCGAGAGACGCCGCAGCATCGCATGGCGACCCGTGATCGCCGGGCTGCTGCTTGGCCTTGCGCTGGCGGCGGCCCTGCTCAAACTGCCCACGTTGCAGGCCGTCCTGGCAGCCCTCAACGACGGCGCCAACGCGCTCGAACGAGCCACCCAGGTCGGCACCTCGTTCGTCTTCGGCTTTCTTGGCGGCGGCGCCCTGCCGTACAACGAGACGCGGCCCGGGGGCAGCTTCGTGCTTGCGCTGCGCGCCCTGCCGCTGGTGCTGGTGATCTCGGCGCTGTCGGCGTTGCTGTTTCATTGGCGCATCCTGCCGGTCATCGTGCGCGGTTTCGCCTGGCTGCTCAGGAAGACACTCGGGGTCGGTGGCACGGTCGGCGTGGCGGCGGCGGCCAACGTGTTCGTCGGCATGATCGAGGCGCCGCTGGTGGTGCGGCCTTATCTCGCGCGGCTGTCGCGCGGGGAACTGTTCATGGTCATGAACGGCGGCATGGCCACCATCGCCGGAACCGTGCTGGTGCTGTACGCGTCGGTCCTCGGCCCAGTCTTGCCGGATGCGCTCAAGCACCTGCTGGTGGCCTCGATCGTCGCCACGCCGCTGGCCTTGGTGGTCGCCGCACTGATGGTGCCGAGTGCGCTGACGGACGACGCCCGCATCGACCTGCCGCGCGAAGATCCGAACGCAATCGCGGCGATCACGCGCGGCACGCTGGAGGGGCTGCAACTGCTGCTCAACATCGTTGCGCTGCTGCTGGTTTTCGTGGCGCTGGTGGCACTGCTGAACATGGCGCTGGGCGCGCTGCCCGCCGTTGCCGGCGCGCCGTTGTCGCTGGAGCGCGTGCTCGGCTGGATGTTTGCGCCGCTCGCTTGGGCCGTCGGCATCCCCTGGAGCGAGGCCGTGACCGCCGGGGCGCTGCTCGGCAAGAAGACCGTGCTCAACGAGTTTCTCGCCTACCTCGACCTGGCGGCGCTGCCGGCCGATCAATTGTCGGCGCGCAGCCGCCTGCTGCTGACCTATGCGCTGGCGGGGTTCGCCAACCTGGGCAGCCTGGGCATCATGCTGGGCGGGTTGAACGCGATGCTGCCGGCCGAGCGGCGCCGCGAAATCGCCCAACTCGGCGTCAAGTCGGTACTCGCCGGTCTGCTGACCACCTGTCTGACGGCGACACTCGTGGGACTCGTGCTGCCCTGACGTGCTAACGGGCGACCGCTGGAGCGGGCTCGGCGAAGCGCCACGAACGCAGCCAGTCAGCACGGATCCCGACCTGCTCGAGTTTGGCCGAGTAGGCGCCTGACTCGGTGAACGTTGCCGGCGTGGGCAGCACACCGCGGGCCGCCACCAGCAGACGGTTCCCACCCGTGTCGCTCAATCCGAAGCGCACCGCGTGGTAGCGACCGAACACCTGGCCGGTCACCGCCAACTCCGCCGCGTGGGTCGGCGTGCCGCCGAACGTATTGGCGAGGAAAGCGCCCTCGTCGGTCAGCACCTGCCGGATGTCGTCGAGGAAGTCCACCGTGAACAAGGCCGGCGGAATGCCGTCCTGGTCGAAGGCATCGAGCAGCACGGCGTCGTAGCGCTCGCCGCGCGCACGCGCCGCCCTGATGAAGTCACGTCCATCCTGCGCAAACGCGCGCACCCGCGCGTCCGGGCGAAAGTCGAAGTAGCGCTCGGCCGTGCGGATCACCGCCGGATCGATCTCCACGGTGTCGATATGCGCATTCGGCAGCAACGCCGCGAGCGCCATCGGGATCGAGCCCCCGCCCAGACCGATCACGAGCAGCCGGCGCGGCTGAGGCTGCCAGAGCACGGTAGCCGCGACCATCGCCCGCGTGTACTCGAACTGCAGTAACTGCGGCTGATCGAGCGACATGCAGGACTGGTTCAGGCCGCCCCCTGAACCAAATCGCAGGCATCGGCGCAAGTTGTCGTCCACGACCACGATGGTCTGCCACGCGGAGCGCTCCTGATGAACCAGGGTTTCGCCCGCGGGAATGACGCGGCAGGCCGCCACTGCAATCGCTGCGCCTGCAAAGAGAATGACGCTGCGCAAGGCGGCGCGGCCGGACTGGGCGACAGGGCGATGGATCAGCATTGCAGCGAGAATACCGACCCGCCTGTGAAGCACATGCAAGGAGGCCGCCGATGACGCTACAGGGCCTGCGCGTGACACTGAGACCGTGGCGCGCCGACGATGTGGAACCGTTCGCGGCGCTGAACGCGGATCCGCGAGTGATGGAATACCTGCCCGCCATGCTCTCGCCTGAGGAGGCTGCCGCGATGATCGGGCGCGCCCAGGCAGCCATTGACGAGCGCGGCTGGGGCATGTGGGCGCTGGAAGTCGAAGGCCGTTGCATCGGCTTCACCGGTCTGGGCATCCCGCGCTTCGAAGCGCCCTTTACCCCGTGTGTCGAAATCGGCTGGCGGCTGGCGCATGACGCGTGGGGGCATGGCTATGCAACGGAGGCCGCAACGCTCGCACTGCGATACGGCTTCGACGTGCTGCACCTGGACGAGGTCGTGTCATACACCACGGTGGACAACCTGCGTTCGCGGCGCGTGATGGAACGTCTGGGCATGGCGCGCAATCCGGTCGATGACTTTCTGCATCCGCTGCTGGCGGACCACCCGCTGCAACCGCACGTGCTGTATCGGCTGCGGCGCGCCACCTGATCAGGCTGAGCGTGGGCCAGGAGACGGGCGGCCAGACGTCATGGTGCGCCTGGTGGCCGCCCGGCCGATCGCCACGCCGAGGTGCCTGACAAACAAAAAGGGCGACGTGCAGTCGCCCCGAGCGTTTCGACGAACCTCGGTCGGACGCTATTCGATCTCCTCGTACAGCGGCAGCGTCAGAAACTCTGCAAACGCCTCCTGCGTGCTCATCTGCGCGAAGATCTGGGCAGCGCGGTCGTAGGTCGGCGTGGCACCGCCGACGCTCGCCTTCACCTTGGCGAGTTCCTCGGGAATCAACGCCTTGACCATCTCGGCCGTGACCTTGCGACCGTCATCGAGCTTGCCCTTGGGCGAACGGATCCACTGCCACACCTGCGAGCGGCTGATCTCCGCGGTCGCGGCGTCTTCCATCAGGTTGTGAATCGGCACACAGCCGTTGCCGGCGAGCCAGGAGCCGAGGTAATGGATGCCGACGTTGATGTTCATCCGCAAGCCGGCCTCGGTGATCGGCGTCTCCGGCTGGAAGTTCAGCAGATCGGCGGCGGTCACGTTGACGTCAGGCCGCTGCTTGTCGATCTGGTGCTCGCGCTGGCCGAGCACCTTGACGAACTCCTCCATGGCGATCGGCACCAGACCCGGGTGTGCGACCCAGCCGCCGTCGTAGCCGTCAGTGGCGTCGCGCTGCTTGTCCGATCGCACGCCGCCCAAGGCTGCTTCGTTCTTCACCGGATCGTTCTTGATTGGAATGAGCGCGCTCATGCCGCCAATGGCGGGGGCATTGCGCCGATGGCAGGTCTTGAGCAGCAGCAGCGCGTAGGCGCGCATGAACGGTGCGGTCATCGTCACCTTGGCGCGATCGGCCAGGCAGAAGTCGCGATCGACCTTGAACTTCTTGATGCAAGAAAAGATGTAGTCCCAACGGCCGGCGTTCAGGCCCGCCGAGTGCTCGCGCAGCTCATACAGGATCTCGTCCATCTCGAACGCTGCGACGATGGTCTCGATCAGCACCGTGGCCTTGATCGTCCCTTGCGGTATGCCGAGTTCTTTCTGCGCCATCACGAAGACATCGTTCCACAGGCGCGCCTCCAGGTGCGATTCCAGCTTGGGCAGATAGAAGTACGGGCCCGAGCCGCGGGACAGCAGTTCCTTCGCGTTATGGAACATGAACAGCGCGAAGTCGAAGATGCCGCCGGACACCCGTTGGCCATCGACGAACACATGCTTCTCGTCCAGATGCCAGCCGCGCGGGCGCACCAGCAGCGTGGCGATCTTGTCGTTGAGTCGGTAGGTCTTCTCGCCCTGGGTCAGCGTGATGGAGCGGCGCACCGCCTCAATCAGGTTGATCTGTCCGGTGATCTGGTTGTCCCAGTTGGGCGCGTTGCTGTCCTCGAAGTCGGTCATGTAGGCATCGGCCCCCGAGTTCAGCGCGTTGATGATCATCTTGCGCTCGACGGGTCCGGTGATCTCGACGCGGCGGCACAACAGATCCTTGGGTAGCGGCGCGATCTTCCAGTCGCCTTCGCGCACGCTCCGAGTGGCCGCGAGAAAGTCGGGGCGTTCGCCGGCATCGAGCCGCGCAGCCCGGGTCGCACGCGCGGCAAGCAGTTCCTGTCGGCGCGGGTTGAACGCGCGATGCAGCTTCGCCACGAGGGCGAGCGCGTCGCTCGTGAGGATCTGCTCGAAGCCGGGTCTGATCGGCGCCTTGATGTCGACGCCTTGTGGGTAACTCATCGTGTTCCTCTAAGTTTGATTGGAGCGAAGAAAGAAGTCGGCCGCCTCGTCGAGCGACGCGCCGGTGGCGGTCTGGGTGTGCAGCCGCTCGGCGGGCACACCGGTGCGGTTGACCCAGAAACCGACATACCCGTACCACTGCGCGCCGATGGCATCCCAGCCATTGCTGGAGACGAACAGGATCTCGGAAGAGGGGTGATTCAGGTTGCGCGGGCCAAGCTCGTACACGGCTGCGGCCGTCTTGTAGGCACGGACGGTGTCGGCTGATAGCAGCAGATCGAAGTACTCGCCGATCTGCGCGCCGTGCAACGCATCCTCGAGCAGCCCTGGGTCGCCGTTGCTGAGCACGCCGAGCGTGACATCCGCCGACCGCAGACGATCCAATGCGGGCACGACATCGGCGAAGGGGGTGAGTTGCGTGTACGCATGCATCAGCAACCCGACCGCAGCCTTGTCCATGTCGAGTCCGAGTGACTCGCCGGCCCAGCACAGCGCATCTTCGGTGACCTGAGTGAACGGAACATAGTGATTCGACAGCGTGCGGATTCGCGTGTACTCGATCTGCTTGTCGCGCCAAACCTGAGACAGGCGCTGTCCCTGTCCGGGAAAAAGCGACTCGGCGCGTGAAGCGACAGAGTGCACGTCGAGTAACGTGCCGAAGACATCAAACAAGACTGCGCGCAGCGCCATGGTTGTTCCTCCCTAAGTCTGGTTTTTCGGCAAGTATATTTGCTGCAATGTGTCAAATTAGCCGCCCGCCAGCAACGCATCTTTGCTCTATTCGCACAAGCGACGTGACTTCGTGAGCCAGTTCAAGCAGATCGCCTCTTTCGTCAACGTAGTCCAGCGCGGCAGCCTGAGCGCGGCTGCGCGCCATGAAGGCATTGCCCCGGCGATGGTCAGCCGGCGGCTCGATGCGCTGGAGGCGCGTCTGGGCGTCAAGCTGCTGCAGCGGACCACGCGCCGCGTCTCGCTGACCCCTGAGGGAAGCGCATTCGTCGAGGATTGCCAGCGCATCCTGCGAGAGCTCGAGGACGCCGAAAGCGCGGTCGCCGCGCGTGGCATGGATGCCAGTGGGCATCTGCGGGTGACCGCGCCGGCCGGCTTCGGACGCAAATTCATCGCACCGCTGTTGGCGCACTTTGCGCAGACGCATCCCAAGGTCACGGTGGCGCTCGACCTGTCGGACCGGATCTGCGATCTGATGACCGAGGGTTTCGATTGTGCAATCCGCTTCGGTGAGGAAGCCGACAGTTCCCTGGTGCGGATCGCGCTCGGCGAAAGCCGCCGCATCGTCGTAGCCGCTCCGGCCTATCTGCAGCGCGCGGGCACCCCTGCCCATCCGCGCGATCTGATCGACCATGCCTGCCTCACGCTGGGCGACGCCGCAGCTTCGGCGCAGACCCGCAGCTGGCAGTTCACCGCCGATGGCCAGGCGCAGGGCGTCCGCCTGGGCGGCCCACTGAGCTGCAACGACGGCGCCGTGCTGCACGACTGGGCGCTGGCGGGGCTGGGGCTGGCCTGGCGCTCGTTTTGGGAAGTGGGCGAAGACCTGGCCACCGGACGCCTGGTCAGCGTCCTCGACCGCTTCGCTGCGGCGCCGACGCGCGTGTACTGCGTGTTTCCGGCACGCAAGCATCTGCCCCTGCGGGTTCGACTCTTCGTGGATCACCTGAAGGAGCGCTTTAGCGTCGCCCCACTTCGCACTGTGCTCGGCTCACCGGCGCCAGTGCCGGCGCGAAGCACACGGCGGGCCTGAGTCGCGCGACCACAGCACCCGCTCGGCGAGGTGCGGCCAAAAAAAGGGCCGCTTGCGCGGCCCTGTACGTTTTGTCTCTTGGTCTGTCGGGGGTGTTTTGACTTCGCTTTTGCTATGCCCCTCGTGTCGTCCTCCAGCGCTCCTGCCTGCGGAACTGGCGCAGTGTATGAACCAGTCAAGCTGAGCTTCAAGCTGCAACGCAGCGAAGTTGCGCTGCAGACACGCGCGCTTGCGCTACGGTTCTGCCGCGCCGCGGAACTACCTACTCTGCCGCGCGTTTCTCGAAGAACTGCTCGTCTTCGGTCGAGCCTTTGAGTGCTGTTGTTGACGACTGGCCCTGTTGAACCGTCTGCGTCACGGCGTCGAAGTAGCCTGTACCAACTTCACGCTGGTGCTTGACTGCGGTAAAGCCGCGCTCCGCGGCGGCGAACTCGGCCTCTTGCAGTTCCACGAAAGCGCTCATCTGGTTGCGGGCATAGCCATGCGCCAGGTTGAACATCGAGTAGTTGAGCGAATGGAACCCGGCCAGGGTGATGAACTGGAACTTGTAGCCCATGGCACCGAGTTCCTTCTGGAACTTGGCGATGGTGGCGTCGTCAAGGTTCTTCTTCCAGTTGAACGACGGCGAGCAGTTGTACGACAGCATCTTGCCCGGGAACTGCTTGTGGATCGCCTCGGCAAAGGCCTTGGCGAAAGCCAGATCGGGCTTGCCGGTTTCGCACCACACGAGGTCAGCATAGGGCGAGTAGGCCAACCCCCGGGAAATCGCTTGCTGCAGGCCGGGCTTGGTCCGGTAGAAGCCTTCAGGCGTGCGCTCGCCGGTGCAAAACTGCTTGTCGTTCTCGTCGACATCGCTGGTGAGCAGGTCGGCGGCTTCAGCGTCGGTGCGCGCGACAACCAGCGCTGGCACACCCATGATGTCGGCAGCCAGACGGGCCGCCACCAACTTCTCGACGGCTTCACGCGTGGGCACCAGCACCTTGCCGCCCATGTGGCCGCACTTCTTCACTGACGCCAGTTGGTCTTCGAAGTGCACGCCGGCTGCGCCGGCGTCGAGCATTGCCTTCATCAGTTCGAACGCATTGAGGACGCCGCCGAAACCGGCCTCGGCGTCAGCCACGATCGGCGCGAAGTAGTCGATGTAGCCGGCGTCCCCAGGATTCTTGCCTTCCGACCACTGGATCTGGTCGCAACGAGCGAAGGTGTTGTTGATGCGGCGGACCACCTGCGGCACCGAGTTGACCGGATACAGCGACTGATCCGGATACATCTCTCCCGCGATATTGGCGTCGCCAGCAACCTGCCAGCCCGACAGGTAGATCGCCTTCAGACCGGCCTTGACCTGTTGCATCGCCTGATTGCCGGTCAGCGCGCCAAGCGCGTTGACGAAAGGCTCTTCGTTGAGCATCTTCCAGAGTCTCTCGGCACCGCGCTTGGCCAGCGTGTGCTCGACCTGGATCGAACCGCGCAGACGCACCACGTCGTCCGCCGTGTAGCCGCGCTTGATGCCCTTCCAGCGCGGGCTCTCAGTCCATTCCTTTTGCAGTCGCTGTGCTTCGAGCTTGCGTGCGCTCATTCTGTCCACTCCATTCGGTTGAAAGCTCAAGTAACTGATTCCGCCGGCAGCTCTGCTTGGCCGCAGGGTTGGAGGAATCGTAGGAGTGAAGAAGCATTGCAGCAACTCTTTTGTCTTATAGAAGACCTCTACACGAGGGACTAATTATCAATGACTTATCGGAGATATCCCGCAATGCGAGATCGATAGCGGGCAAATGAAAAGCGTGCTTGTGCGCGGCACAAGGCGTATTTCCCATCGCGAAACGAGCTTTTCGTTTGCGAAAAGGAATTGGCTAGAGCGGTACAGCGCTGACGATCACCCCGTCACGGTCGCCATAGACCCAGTCCCCGGGGCGCACCGTGGCGCCCGGCATCACTACCGGGACATCTAGCTCGCCCACACCACGCTTGACCGAACGGCGCGGATTGAGCGCCAAAGCGCGGACGGCGACATCGCAAGCGTCGATCTCGTCGGCATCGCGCACAGCACCGTTGATGATGACCGCCGACCAACCGTTGCGCGCCGCGGCCTGTGCGAGGTTTCCGCCAAGAACTGCGCAGCGAATGCTGCCGCCGCCATCGACCACCAGTACCCGCCCTTGACCGGGCGTTTTCACGGCATCCGCCAGTAGTGAGTTGTCTTCGAAGAGCCTCAACGTCACTGCGGCCCCGGCGAAATCCGTCCGACCGCCCAGTGCGATCAGAGGCGCCAGGACCCGCAGGCTGCCGTCGACCAAGCGCGCTTCGTTGGCATCGCACAGGTCGGTCGTGCTCACGCGGGGACGGGAACGGTCATTCATGACGTTTGTCCCTGTACCGGAACCTGTCGAATGCCCTGGCCCACTCGCAGCGCGCTCAGCAGCGCCAGGACCTGCATGACAGCCACGCCAGCCATGGCCGCGGCAAAGTGTCCGGCATCCAGAAGCGGACCGAACACGATCGGCGACAGTGCCAGACCAAGATCGAGCCCCGAGTAGACGAACCCATAGACACGGCCGTACGACGCCTTGCCGAACTGCGCTGTGGCGGCCTTGCGGACCAGCAGATCTCGATTCGGGCCTGCCGTGCCGACGCCAAAACCCATCAACGCCATCACTGGCAAAACCAGCCAGGCTGGCAGCAGGCTGCTGGCCAGCAGGACCGCCATCGCGGCTGCGGCGCTGAGCGCCCAGGCAATCACGCGGTCACTGTCCGATCTGCGCGCAGCGATGAAGCCGCCGGTGATCATGCCCGCGGCGCTGCCCAGCAGATAAGCGGTCAACCCACCTGTGGCGAGCGCCAACGGCAGATCGTAGACATGGCCGAGGATCGCCGGCCCGTAGCTTTGCAGGATGCCGAAGGCGCAGGTGACGAGGAAGAAAAACAGAAAGCAGGTCCAGACAGCGGTCGATCGCAGGAAATCGAGTTGGCCCGCGGCCGACGCCGGCCCGTCGACCGCCGATGCGGTCGGCACCACGACGCTCTCGATGTCATGGAGAGACGCGCGCCGAACAATCAACAGCGCCAGCACTGAAGCACCGAGTGCGGCCGCGCAGAAGGCGGCAACGTGCCAGTCGGTCAACGCCGCCATGCCGGCCATGAACACCGGCGCCGCGGCCCAGCCCAGATTGCCGGACAAGCCATGCACCGAGAACGCATGGCCAAGGCGTTTCGACGAGACGCGTCGGTTCAGTAGCGTGAAGTCGGCCGGATGAAAGATGCTGTTGCCGATGCCGGCCACGGCGGCGGCAGCAATCAATCCCGCGTAGCTCTGTGCAAAGCCGAGGACGATGGCTGACAGCACCAGCATCGAGACACCGAACAGGAGCACGGGACGCGCACCGATGCGGTCGACCACGAATCCGGCCAACGCCTGCCCGGTGCCGCTGATGACGAAGAAGATCGTCATCAGAAATCCGGCCTGAGTAAACGACAGTCCGAACTGCGGCATCAACCACGGAAACAGCGGCGGCAGCAGGAGGTGAAAAAAATGGGAAGTGCCATGTGCCAACCCGACCAGACCGATCACTTCGGCATCACGCTCGGGCGCGTCGGGAACCGGGGCGCCGCGCGGCGCCAATGAGGCGGAACTCATGCAAGGACTCTATCAGAGCCTCCCTGCCAGCTGGTACTCCGGGAGGCGCAATCAACGCCACCACGCAGCCTTCCGCGAGTTCGGCCAGCGCGTGCGCCATCGCGTCCGCATAATGAACGGCATGACTTTCTCTCGCATGTTCCTTGCCCTGGTCGCGCCCGCGCTCGCGGTGGCACTCATAGCTCTGGCCTGCCCCGCCGCTTCTGCGGCTAGCGCCGCGGAGCGCGTGCCAGTGCGGATCATCGCGATCAACGATCTGCACGGGCACCTTGAACCCGGCGAAAACAGCATCGCCGTGCCCCACCCGGACGACCCGACCCGCGCGGTGGCGCTTCGCGCCGGCGGGGTGGCCGCGCTTGCGACACTCGTGCATCAATTGCGCGCCGAAGTTGCGCAGTCTGTGTTCATCTCCGCCGGCGACCTCTTCGGCGCGTCGCCGTTGGTGTCTGCGCTGTTCCGCGACGAGCCCACGATCGAGGCGATGAACCTGCTTGGACTCGAACTTAACGCCGTGGGCAATCACGAGTTCGACCAGGGTGTCGGCGAACTGCAGCGGATGATCGCGGGCGGCTGCGCGACCACCCCGCGCGGCGCACTGGCAACCTGCGCACATCCCGATGGTCAGTACGCGGGCGCGCGGTTTCCGTTCATTGCCGTCAACGTTGTTGATGGCGCTGACCGCAGCCTGCTGCCCCCGTCCTGGATCAAGTCGATCGACGGCGTGCGACTGGGCTTCATCGGTGCTGTCACGCGCAGCACGCCCGGCATCGTGATGCCGGCCGGGATCCGCGGATGGCACTTCAGGGCGGAGGCCGCAGCGATCAATCGCCAATCAGCCCTGTTGCGTGCGCAGGGCATCCAGGCGCTGGTGGCGGTCATTCATGAAGGCGGCGAGGCCGAGGCCGGCTTCAACGGCTGTGACAACCCACAAGGAGCGATCTTCGACATCGTCCGTCAGCTCGACCCGGAGATCGACGTTGTATTCAGCGCGCACACGCATCGCGGCTACAACTGCCTGATCGACGGTCGCGTGGTGATCCAAGGCGCCTCGTTCGGCCGGCTGCTGTCGGTGGTGGACCTGGAAGTCGACCGCACCAGCGGCGACGTGGTTCGCAGCCGCGTGCGCGCCCGCAATGTCCCGGTGCCCAATGGCAGCGACCCATCAATCGATCCGTCGGTTCGTCGCGCGTACCCGGCGGTGGCGGCGGATGCGCGGGTCGCGGCGTTGATCGAGCACTACCGGGAGCACGCCGCACCGATCGCCGGACGCCCGCTTGGCCGCATCAGCACCACCTTCGATCGCCGTCCCGGCCCGGGGGGCGACCATGCCGCCGGCCGGCTGATCGCCGACGCCCACCTGGAAGCCACGCGCAGCAATGGAGCGCAGATCGCATTCACCAACCCGGGAGGCGTGCGCGGTGACCTGATCGCTGGTGCGCACGATCAGGCGGTGACCTTCGCCGATGCGTTTCGCATCCAGCCCTTCGGCAACACCTTGGTCACGCTCACGCTCAGCGGCGCGCAGTTGAAGACCCTGCTTGAGAGCCAATGGCGGCGCCATAGCGAGAACGTACGCTTCCTGCAGCCGTCGCGCGGCTTCAGCTATGCCTGGTCCGACGCCAGACCGTGGGGCGAGCGGGTCGCCGCCGGCTCAATGACGCTGAACGGCGAACCGATCCGTGCGCAACAGCGCTATCGGATCACCGTCAACAGCTACCTGGCAGCGGGTGGCGACGGGTTCGCCCTGTTGCGCGATGCATCCGACCGCACCGGCGGCCCGCTCGACGTCGAGGCGCTTGCAGCGCACCTGCGCCAGCACGGCAGCGATGCGGCCCTCGCGCCGGATCGCCAGCCGCGCATTCGGCGTCTCGACTGAATTAAGCCAGTGAGATAATCGCGGATTGTCCGATCCACGGAGCGCTCGCATGCGCCGCAATCGATTCATCTCCCGCGCCCGACATTCTGCCGACGCCGACACCCTCGGCAAGCTGGCGCGCCGCTTGTCGGAGTCCGCCAGCCGTCTCGAAGACCGGTTGTGGGAGCGCCGGCTGGTCGAGCTGCTCAACGACCGTCTGGCGCGCGGCTTCGATAGCGATATCGATGTCGCGCTCGAGGAGCTGGCCAAGACCAGTCCGCGCGCCTACGACGACCTGGCCGACCTCGCCGAGTCATGTGCGGAGAGCGCCAGCGTGCAGATCGACGGCAAGCCACAGGATGCGATGTTGCTGGCGATTCCGCTGCTGGCCTGGTCGCGCTACAAGCTGCCGGCGTCATCATTGTCGAACGCACTGGTCGACAGCCTCGCAGCGCACCTTTCGGGTCACCTGGCGGCGGCCGGCACGCGCGTCGCGGTGGCCGACTATCTGTTCTCGATTGACCAGTTGCCGGAGTCGTTCGGCGAGGTCTACGACGTTGCACAGAAGCTCATTGAAGCGGCAGCGCAGGGCACGCGCATGAAGATCGATGCCAAGTCGCTGCGTGAGCCGGTGGCGATGCTGGCCGACACCCGCTATGTGCTCGCCGCCATCGTCGGCCCCCAGAGTCAGGCGCTGTTTCACTGGCAGGAGACCGGCGTTGACCCGGACGCCAAGATTGGCGCCCTTACCGCCTTCCGTGAACAGGCAGGCGCTGCGCTGCAGCCGCTCCTGACCGGTTGCCGTTATCGCATGCTCTCGCCCAACGCGTTCCATGCCGCCCTGCGCCAGGCCGATCGCGAGTTGCGCGAGTTCTCGCTCGAAGCCGCGATCGCCTACCTGAAGCTGGCATTCGACATGTCAGCCAAGGACCTGCAGGCCACCGTGGCCGCGTTCGAGGACAAGCGCGCCGGTCGCGAGTTCGAACTGCGCGTCGGCGTCAGTCCCGGCAACGACGACGACAGCGTGGTCGAAGGCATCGTCTGGCCGTTGCTGGGGGACGAGGAAGAGAAGGCGCAAGAAGACATCGAAAACGCCTTGCGCGCCAACGGCATCACCCGCGTGACGGTGCATGCGCAGCGTTTTCCGTTGGAGTACTGCGACGACTGCGGCGCACCGATGTTCCCCAACCCCGCCGGGCACTCGGTGCATACGGAAACGCCGCAAGACAGCGAAGAGCAGCCCGCGGCACCGCTGCACTGAGATCGCCGCGCCGACGTTCCCGTCAATCGAACCGATACGGCCCGGCTGAACTCAGCCGGGCCAGCCTCGCGCGTGCTGCATCGACGCCGCCGCTACGCCGTCGAGGTTTCCCTCTCGTGCGCGCTGTAGGCGGCGGCCGCCGCCTCCGCCGCTGCCTTCTGTCGCCGCGCCTCGACCGCGGGCACCTTCATCATCTGCCGGTACTTGGTCACCGTGCGACGCGCCACGTGCAGCCCCTGACGATGCAGAAGGCGCGCAATCTCCGCATCCGACAGCGGAGCGTGCTCGTCTTCGGCCGCGATCAGATCCTTGATCACGCCCCGGATCGCCGTGGTCGAACAGGTTCCGCCGGTCGCGGTCGGCAGGGCGCGCGAGAAGAAGTACTTGAGCTCGAAAATGCCGGCCGGTGTGGCCATGTACTTGTTGTTCGTCACCCGACTCACGGTCGATTCGTGCAGACCGAGTTCGTCGGCAATCTCGCGCAAGCCCATCGGTTTCATCGCCAACTCGCCGAAGTCGAAGACGTGCTTCTGCCGATTCACGATCGCTTGCGCCACGCGCAAGATGGTCGAGAACCGCTGCTCGATGTTGCGCACCGTCCAGCGCGCTTCCTGCAGGTGGCTCGCCAGTTCGCCGTGGCGTCCGTCCCGATGGCTGTGGAACAGTTCTGCGTAGACGCGATTGACGCGTACGCGCGGCACCACGCTCTGGTTCAGGCGCACGATCCACTTACCGTGCACCTTGCGCACCACGACATCCGGGATCAGGAACCGCACATCCGGACCGCCAAAGCGCCAACCCGGGCGCGGGTCGAGGCGCCGGATGCTGGCACAGGCCTCATCGACCTGCACACGGTCGAGACCCATCATGGCGGCCAGGCGTTCGCAGTCGCGCTGCGCGGCGTGATCAAGGTGGTCGGCGACGATCCGCCGGGCCAACGCGTTGGCGGGCCGGTCGTCCAGCTGGAGCAACAGGCACTCGCGCAAATCGCGCGCGGCGACCCCGCGCGGCTCGAGCGATTGCACCATGCGCAGAGCGATCAACCACTCGGTTTCATCTGCGGGCGGATCGAGGTCGAGCAGCGGATCGAGTTCGTCGAACTTCAGTCGCAAGTAGCCGTCGTCGTCCAGTGCTTCGATCACTGTGCCGGCGAGCAGGCGATCGCGGTCCGACAGGCTCAACATGTTGAGCTGGTTCTGCAGTTGCTCTCGCAGCGACACGCTGGCGGCAGCCAGATCCGTTGCATCCACGTCCGAGTCGTCGTTCGAGGTACGTGGGCCATTGCTGCCGCCCCATTCTTCCCAGCCCGCTTCGTCGGCCTGGTGATCGTTGGCACCGTCCGGGATGGGATCGAGCGTTTGCACCGTCGTGTCAGTGAGCGGGCCGACCGCGCCTTCGGCCGCGTTCGGCACTTGCTCGTCTTCTGTGTCCTCCGTCTCGAGGAACGGATTGGACGACAGGGCTTGCTGCACGGCCTGCGTGAATTCCAGGGTGGACAGTTGCAGCAGGCGTACCGCTTGCTGCAAACGGGGCGTAAGCGTCTGACCTTGACGTTGCTCCAGTCGAAGTCGCGAATCCATGCCTGTGTTCTCCCTCAATTTTTGGCGTGTCGTTCAACAGTTTCACGAACCGTGCCATGAGGTAGCCGGCGGGCCGGGCTTGGCTCGCAGCGTCATGACTTGAGGCGCGCCGAGACCACGCCGAGCAAGGCGTCGCGCCCGCCAAGCGTCGGCGCACATCTGTTCGATGCTCAACTGCGCAGACCAGTCGAGCAGCGTCTTTGAGCGCCTGCAATCGGCAATAATTTCAGCAACTCCTTCCGTTGCACTGGCCAACCTGAACGGCACGGCACTACGCACTACGCGCTCCGCCGTGGCCAGCAGCTGCAGCTCCGAACAGCCGCGGCCGCTGCCGAGGTTGACAGTGAACGAGCCGATGCCGCGCGCAAGCGCTTCAAGGGCATGCAGGACGCCACGCGCCGCATCCATGACATGAACCAGATCGCGTACCTGCGTTCCATCCCGCGTCGGCCAGGTGCCGCCATTCAGCTCAACGCCGTCAACGACGCCAGCAGCCGCATCGAATACCTGGGCCAGCAGGTCACCTGCGCCCGGTAAGTAGTCACCGATCAAGCCGCTGTCATGCGCGCCGAGCATCGGGAACACGCGCAGCACCGCGTGGCGCCAGCGCGGATCGGCCTTGCGCAGGTCCGCCAGCAGGGCCTCGCAGGCCGCCAGAGAGTGCCCATATGCATTCATGGGGGCCGGCCGGCTGTGTTCGGCCACCGTGGGTACGGCTGGCTTGCCGTAGACCGCGCCGGACGACGTCATCACCAGCGTGCGCAGACCGACCGCGGTCATCGCCGCGAGCAGCGTGGTCAGGCCATGCACGTTGTTGTCGTAGTAGGCCAAGGGAGAAGCAGCACCCGGACCGAGCAGAGCGCAGTGGATCACTGCTGCCGGCCGATGGCGCGACAGGGCGCGCAGCACAGCGACCGGCTCGCGCAGGTCGACGCGGTCGACGATCAGTCGATCGCCACACACGCGCTGCAGTCGACCGACGGCGGGACACTGGGCCGCGGGCAGACGATCGAGACCGATCACCTCGAATCCGGCCTGGATCAGGGCAACAGCCACGTGAGCGCCGAGATAGCCGGCCACACCGGTCAGTAGGATGCGAGCCGCCAAGCGGTCCTCCCTTTGGAGCCGCGCGCAAACGCGGCCGTCGATCGCTGGGAGTCGGTCGTTACTGTGTCTGCACCAGACTGAGGGCGCGGCGGGTCAATGCTGAGGCTCGGGCCGAGGTCACCGCGTCGCTCTCGGCCTGGGCCTCGGCCAACAGGCGAGCTGCTTCCTGGAGGATGAGTTGCCGGGTCGAGTGCCCGATCTCCGGATGGCGCAGCCCCAGCATCACCGTTGCCTGCATCATCCCCTCCTTCGATCCACAGTCGTAGCGCTGGCCGCTGAATCGGTAGGCGAACACCGGCTCCAGCGCAAGCAAGCGCGCAACGGCATCCGTCAGTTGCAACTCGCCGCCGACGCCGGGCGTAATGGCACGCAGGCAGTCGAAGATCGCCGGGGTGAACACATAGCGACCGACCACACCGAGCGTGGACGGCGCCTGCGCCGGCTTGGGCTTCTCGACGATGGCGCGCACACGGGCCACCCGCGCATCGGCCATCACCACGTCGCAGATGCCGTAGCGATGGGTCTCGTCGGGTCGCACGTTCTGCACCGCGAGCAGGCTGGCCGGCCGCAGATTGAACTGCTCCACCATCTGCGCCAGGGCCGGACGGGTTGCATCGATCAGGTCATCGGGCAGAAGAACTGCGAATGGCTCGCCGCCGACTGCATGTTCGGCGCACTGCACCGCATGCCCGAGGCCGAGCGGTGCGGCCTGTCGCACGAACGAGAACTTGATGTTGGGCGGGATCAGGCTTTTCAGTTCGTCAAGCAGGACGTCCTTGCCGTTTCGCTGCAGTTCCTGTTCCAACTCGACCGCGGTATCGAAGTGATCTTCGATCGCACGCTTGCTGCGGCTGGTGATGAAGATCATCTCCTCGATGCCGGCCGCCAGCGCTTCGTCCACCGCGTACTGGATCAGCGGCCGATCGACCACCGGCAGCATCTCCTTGGCCACGGCCTTGGTGGCGGGCAGGAAGCGCGTCCCCAGACCAGCCACGGGAAAGACCGCCTTGCGCACGCGCGGTGAAACCACCCGCGGGTCTTCACTTCCTTCCACTGCGCTTGCGGCCGTGTCGGCGTTGCCGGTTGCCGCCACGTTGACGCCGGCCATCAGGTTCTTGAACAGACTCATTCTTTGTCACTCCTCGTGTTCTTGCCCTTAAGGCGATCCATCAACTCGTTCCCAGCGCGCCGGCGCTCGTCGGTATCGACCTGCCCCTGCGCCAAGTCCGCCTTGGCCTGACGCATGTCGGCGCGCAGCGGATCGCGGTCCGCCGCTAGTGAGCCTGCTTGCTGCGTATCCGCCGACTCGTCGCGCTCGGCTGGAATCCGCGGCAGCGGCGCGTCAGTGCCCTCGGTGCGTCGCTGCGTCTTACCCCGGGCCGAACCTTGTTGCTTGACGGAACCTCTTGCCATTCGCTCACTCCCTCGGGCCGGCGGATAAGGCAGCTTTCGTGCCGCCCCACGATGCGAGGGAATGTCGTGAGCCGCGACTGCTCACGGAATGCGGATTGCCTTGCCATGCGACGCGCGGCACGGGCCGCCCATCACCGGACCGGAAAGGATCGACATGGCAGTCAGCAAAAACGCCTCGGCGGCACGCAAGGAGGTCCTCGACATGCTGATCGAGGATCACAAAAGTGCAAAGAAGCTGTTTCGCGAGTTTGAAAAGCTTTCAGAGCAGGACGTAGAAGAGCGCGAGTCGCTTGTCTCGCTTGCCTGCACGGAATTGAAGCTGCACACGCAGCTCGAAGAGGAGTGCTTCTACCCCGCCCTGCGCGGTGCGCTCAAGGAGCAGGATCTGCTCGAGGAGGCCGAGGTCGAACACGCTTCCGCCAAGCAGCTGATCGAACAGCTCGAGAGCCTCGATGGCGACGATCCGAAGTTCGCCGCGACGTTCAAGGTCCTCGGCGAATATGTGAAACACCACATTAAGGAAGAAGAAGGCGACATGTTCGAACAGTGTCAGCGCGCCAAGGTGGATTGGCCGGCGTTGCTGGAGCAAATCACCGCGCGCCGGACCGAGCTCGAGACGGAACTGGGCCTGGCCGAGGACGCAACGGACGGGAGTGAAGGCGCTGCTGGCGCACGGCCGGTGGGTTCGGCGATGGAAGGTGACGAGGAAACGGCCGATACCGGCAAAGAGCGCGGCGGCCGGCGAGAGACCATCGACTAGCCACAGCCTTCGGCGGCGATGCCCGGCGGCCAAGCCCTGTCGCCGCGGTCCGGGCTTCCGGAACGAAGTGCCGCTTGCTGGCCGGAGCGCTTGCTGGCCGAAGTTCAGCGAGCCGGCGCTGCCCCACGGGCGCGTCACGCCGATCGCCTTTCTTCAGGATGGTCCATGCAGCAACCCGATGCGGTTCACCCGCTCATCGTCTTCTCCCACCTGCGCTGGGACTTCGTCTATCAGCGGCCGCAACACCTGCTGTCTCGCCTGGCCAGCGATCGGCCGGTGATCTTCATCGAGGAGCCGGTCAATGGCACGGCGACGGCTTACTTCGAGCGCTTCAGTCCGTGCGCGAACGTCGAAGTGCTCCGACCGCATACGCCCTGCGGCGCTCACGGATTCCATGACGACCAGCTGGCGTACCTGCAGCCGCTGCTCAACGAGTATCTGCGCGACTTCGGCATCGATCGATGCGACGCCTGGTTCTACACGCCGCTGGCGTTACCGCTGCTCGCTGAGCTGCGTCCCCGACTGGTCATCTACGACTGCATGGACGCACTGGCTGCGTTCAAGGATGCGCCTCGTCAGATGCAGCAACGAGAGACTGCCCTCCTGAAGACAGCCGATCTCGTCTTGTGCGGCGGGCCGAGCTTGTACGACGCCAAGCGGGCGCTGCACCCGAACGTGCTGTGCCTGCCGAGTGCCGTCGATGCCGCGCATTACCGACCGCAGGCCGTCGCGCAGCCGGTCAACGAAGGGCGCTCCGACGGCGCACTCAATGGCATCAACGAAGGTCTGCCGCGACCTCGCCTGGGCTTCTTCGGCGTGATCGACGAGCGACTGGACCGCGACCTCGTCGCCGCCCTGGCCGACGCCGATCCGACCTGGCAGATCGTCATGGTGGGACCGGTGGTGAAGATCGACGTAGCCGACCTGCCCGCACGGCCGAACCTGCATTGGTTCGGACAGCAAACCTACGAGCGACTGCCGTACTGGGTCGCTGGCTGGGACGTCTGCCTGGTGCCCTTCGCGCGCAACGAGGCGACGCGCTTCATTAGCCCGACCAAAACGCTCGAGTACATGGCCGCAGAAAAGCCGGTGGTCAGCACGGCGATTACCGACGTCGACCGGTTGTATCGGCAGGCCGTCGAGATCGCGCATGACACCGACCAGTTCATCGCCGCCTGTCGCCGCGCCCTCTTGGAGACGTCCGAGCAGCACACGCGGCGGGTGCAGCGCATGCGCGCCCTGGTATCGGCCATGAGCTGGGACAGTACCGTCGAGCAGATCCGCACCGCGATGCGGACCGTGGCCGCGGGTCCGATCAGGCGGACGGCTTCAGCCACGCGGCGCCCGCGCCTGGATCGCCCCACCGTCGATGTCCCCTCACCGCAGCCGATGTCAGACGAACCGTCCAGTCCACAGGACGGCGTGATCGCCGTCTCGGGTCGCGGCTGAGCCGTTGAACGACGGCGAACGAGGACCCTACGGCGTGCCCGTTGCCGTCCATGTGACGGTGCCAACCTCACCGGCACCACACCTGCCAAGGCCGGGTGAGCGGCGCAGCGAATGCGCGCGCAGCTCAGAACCTAACGGAGAGCCTCATGAAGAACGTCTTCCCAGCCCTCGCCCTTATTGCTGCGCTCAGCACCGGCGCGACGGGCTGTGCGATCACCAGCGGCCAGTCCACCGCCGGCCAGTACGTCGACGACACGACCATCACCACCCGTGTGAAGGCGCGCTATGCCAAGGACGCCGATGTGGCGGCGACCCGCATCAATGTCGAGACATTGAAAGGCGTGGTGCAGTTGTCCGGCTTCGCCGCCAGCGCCGCCGAGAAGTCGAAAGCCGTCACGCTCGCACGTGAGGTGCCGGGCGTGAAGGACGTGCGTGACGACATCATCGTGCGGACACCTCAGTAGACAGCACGCCAGGCGACTCGCGCAGCTTGTTCGCATGCAGTCTGCGCCGGTCACCGCCGATCCGCTCAGCGCGCACTTCTCGCTGCTCGACGGCAGCCTCGTGGAGCAGGCCTTCGATCTGGCATCACCGCTGATCGAAGCTGCGCTTAACCAACCCGACGTGAGCGCCGACCGCGTACTCCATGTGGTGGTGGTCGACCCGGACCCACCCCGCTTTGATGACGCCGTCGTCGCCGAACGCAGCTACGGCGAGGCCATCACGTCAGGCGGCGTCGACTATCGGGGCTTTGCCCGTGCGAACGCGCAGTTGGCGTGGCGGACCTCGCTCGATACGCGTCAGGTCCAGCAGAGCGCACCGCATCTGCTGCGCGCCGGCGATACCCTGCTCTGGGGTAGCGCCTGTCGCGACGGCCTCATCGTGGCGGCGAGCGGTGCGCAACCCTGGTTCGACGAGGCGTTCAGCGGTGTCGTCCTCGAACTGGTGCGTGCGCTCGTCCAGGCGAGACGACGCGCGCAGCGTGCCCATGAATAAGGTGGCTGATCGGTAGCGCGGGTCGACGCACCAACCAACCCGGCGCCTGCAACTGATCCGTTCAAGCGGGCTCGAGCACCTGCGCTTCGAGCCAGCGCGGCACTTCTGCCGCATGGCCGCGTTCGCTGTGCAGCGCCTGCTCAAAGTCCTGCGCCATGTCGTCTTGACCGTGTTCGCGCGCCAGCTTGATCAGCAGTTCCCCCCCGGCGTTGTCAGTCAGCTCGGCCGTGAGCAACGCGTTGAGCGCCTGCGGAATCGTGCTGCGCGGATCGCTGACCACCTGCACAACCCCCACGCTGGCCGTGGCGACCATGTCGGCCGAGTGATGCTGGTCGATCGGCGTACCGCCCGGTTCGAAGAGATTGAGGATCATCGGAACATCCTTGTCGGTTCAAGCGTGCGCTGCGGGGGCAAGCGCAATGCTGTAGGGGACAGTCACGACGTACTGTCGGCTTGCTTGGACGGTGATCACGACGGACAGCGGCCACGGATGACTCACGCGCCCAGCCGCATCAGGCCGGCCCCGTTGAGGATGCGGGTTGCTCAGCCGACGGGGTCGCGTGTTCGGCGGCGGTACGACCCAGTTCGGCGCCGACCAGCAGCAGTTGCGCCGAGTAGTACACCCACAGGATCAGCACCACGAACGAACCGGCGGCGCCATAGGCCGAGGTGACGCTGGCGCGGCCGATATAAAGTCCGATGAAATTCTTGCCGACCGCGAACAGCACGGCGCTGGCGATCGCGCCCACCCACACTGCCACTCGCGGTGGCCGTTTGGCCGGCAGCCAGCGCAGCAACAAGGCGAAGGCGGCCGTGAGCAAGGCGAGCGACAAGGTCGTCTCCATCATGCTCAGGACCAGACGCAGGATCTCGGTCTCTCCGGTCACCCGACCAGCCAGCGCAGACAGCGCCGCCGACAGCAGCAGGGAGACGATCGACAGGAAGCCGATCGCCAGCACCAGCGCGAACGCTGCCAGCCGTGCCCGCAGCAGCAACGACCAGGCGGGCTGCTCGGCCGGCTCAGGCAGCTCCCACACGGTGTTCAGCGCGTTGCGCAGTTCGACGAACACGCCGGTGGCGCCGATCAGCAGCGTCACCACGGCCACCGCGGTCGCCCATGCACCATGCGGCTCGCGCCAGGCCGACTCCAGCAGCGCCTGGGCGCCGAGTGCAGCCTCGTCGCCGACCAGACCTTGCAGTTGCGCGAAGATTGCGCCGCGTGCGGCATCGGCGCCGAAGACGGCGCTCGCCATGGAAATGGCGATCAGGAGCAGCGGCGCCAGCGCGAAGATGGCATAAAACGCGATTGCTGCCCCCAGGCTCAGGCAGTTGTGGTCGATCCAACGCTCGCCAACCTGGCGTAGCACCTCCCACAGCCGCAGCAGGCGCGCGCGACGCAGGCGCATGCCCGTCAGCGCCATGGCGTCTCCTTCTGTTCAGACGCGACTGCGCTGCACGTGCCGTGCCGTTGCCGGGCACGGGAACGTTGGGCCGGGCACATGACCTGCTGTTCCCGTGCAACCTCAATGTCAGGGGACACCCATGGTCATCACGTATCGGGCATCCGCCCGTACACACGTCGCTTCTTCCATCCGCCGACCCGTGGCTGCGTTTGCTGCCGGTCTCGTTTGCCTGGTGCTCGCCGCGTGCTCCAGCACGCCGGAGCCGAAGGCAGAGATGGCGGCCGGTCAGGCCGCGCTGGAGGGAGCGCAGACGAGCGGCGCGCGCGAGTACGCCGGGGCCGAACTTGAGGCGGCCCGCAACAAGCTCAACCTCGCACAGCAAGCGTCGGCCCAGGGCGACAACGATCTGGCGCGACGCCTGGCGGAAGCAGCAGAGGCGGATGCCCGCCTCGCGCAGGCGCGCGCCAGCTCGGTCCGTGCCCGCAACGCCGCCACCCAGATCGAGCGAAGCCTGCAGGCGCTTCAAGATGAACTGCAAAGGAAGCCGCAATGAGCGTGACACCTACCGTATCGAGCTTTTCGCCGCTGGGCCGTGGCGCGGCCGCCATCGCTGTGACGCTGGTGCTGGCTGCCTGCGCAACGCCGCGCTCCGACCCGGCGTTGCTCAACGCGCGCGACGCCGTCGACCAGATGGCACGCGACCCGCTGGTCAGCCGCTACGCCGCGGTGGAGGCGACCCGCGCCCAGGACGCGCTGCGCCGCGCCGAGGCGGCCGCGCTGAGCGATCGCAGCCGCGATGAAGTTGCGCACCGCGCCTATGTCGCGCAGCAACTGGCCGCCACCGCGATCGCCCACGCCGATGCGCGCAACGCCGAGCAGCGCGTGCAGCAGGCCAATGCGGTGCGCGAGCGGATCATCCTGGAGGCACGCACGCGCGACGCCACCGTGGCGCAATCGCAAGCGCAGCAGGCGCAGCAGGAAGCCCAGCAGGCGCAGATGCAGGCCCAGCAAGCGCAGCAGCAGGTGGCTGCGGCGCAGTCGACCGCGGCTGAGCAGGAAAAGCGGGCTGAGGAACTGAAGCGCCAGTTGCAGGAGTTCAATGCCAAGCAGACGGACCGGGGTGCGATCGTCACGCTGGGCAGCGACGTACTGTTCGATGTGAACAAGGCCGAGCTGCGACCTGGTGCGCGCCGCGCGGTGCAACGACTGGCCGATGTCCTGGAGCAGCACCCGGACCGCAAAGTCACGGTGGAGGGGTTCACCGACAGCACCGGAAGCGCCGAGTACAACCTCGAACTGTCACGACGGCGTGCTGAGGCGGTTCGCGATGCATTGGCCCGGGAAGGCGTACCGGCACAGAACATCGAGGTGCAACCGCACGGGCAGGACTATCCGGTGGCCGACAACTCGACGCCGACCGGCCGGCAGATGAACCGCCGCGTCGAGATCATCATCTCCGACGATCAGGCCGCGTCGGTCGCGCGCTGAGCGCCCCCGGCCCGCCTTCACGGCTGGGGCCGGGCCGATGCGGGGGGTCGTTGGGTGGTTCCGTCGACGCGATGAGACGGCCACGATGGACCAGGCAGGCGACCGGACGAGGTCGCCTCGCGGCAGGGTGAGCGACGACGCATGATCCCCGCCGACAAGGAGGCGCGCCGTCCACGACTCGACCGCAGCGACGGTGGCGGCAGACAGCCGGCGTCGATGTCCGATGCTGCAGCGCTGCCCGCCGCGTCGCCGCCTGCACGCCTGGGCGTCGGGCCGTGGCCGCTGCGCCTGCTGGCGACCGTGGCCGTGGTCGCCCTGCTGCCGATCGCCAAGCCTTTCCTGCTGCCGGTGGTCCTCGCCGTGCTGCTTGCCTTGGTGCTGGCGGGGCCGGTGGCCCGACTGCACCGGGCCGGCCTGCCGGAACCCGCTGGAGCGGCATTGGTGGTCGGCCTGCTCCTGTGCGCGGCGACCGTGGTGCTGATCGCGGTCGCAGATCCCGCCAGCATCTGGCTCGAGCGTGCCCCCGCCAGCAGCGCCGACCTCGGACGGCTGTTGGAACGTCTGCGGGAGGCGGCGCCGCTGCTGCATGCCGCCACGGTCGGCGGCACGCCCGCGCCCGGATCGGAGGCGGCGGCCATCAATGAAAAGCTGGCCAATGAAGGCGTCAGCTTGACGCGCCTGGTGCTCGGCCAGGCCACCGGGTTCGCGCTGGGAGCGGCCTCCACGGTAATCCTGCTTTACTTCCTGCTTGCCTCTGAAAACTGGCTGATGGCGCGGCTCATGCAGCGCGCACGCAGTCGGCACGCGCGCCTGCGTGGCCTCGCGCTGGCGCGCTGCGCGCAGCGCGACATCGCGCACTTTCTTGTGACCATGTTGTTGCTGAACGTGGTGCTGGGCGCGGCGACCGCGAGCGCGTTGTGGCTGCTCGGCCTGCCCAATCCGACCTTGTGGGGCGCGTTGACCGCCACCCTCAACTTCGTTCCCTATCTGGGCCCGCTGGTGCTGATGGCCCTGCTCCTGATGGCGGGCGTGGCAACCTTCGACAGTCTCGGCATGATGGTGGCGCCAGCGCTGCTGTCCCTGGTGCTCAACGCGCTTGTCACCTATCTGTTGCATCCTCTGGTGATCGGACGGCGCCTGGATCTGAATCCGATTGCCATCTTCCTGAGCGTGATGTTCTGGGGCTGGGCATGGGGTATTGCTGGTACGTTGGTGGCCGTGCCGCTGCTGGTCGCAGCCCGCCAGGTTTGTCGATCAACGGGCGGCCTGCGTCCGCTGATGCCGTGGTTGGAGCGGCCGGCCCACACCGGCCAGACGATCCGGACGCTGGTGCGAGTCGACCCGGTCCACAGGTGGAAGCAGCGGCGGGAGGACGAGCAGCGGCGTCTTCCGCCACATGCCGCCGCGCCGGCGCCGCCTGCGTCTGCGCGTACCCCGTCCGCAACCGAGATGTCCGCTCGACCGCCTCCCACCGACCGACAGGTCGAACGGGTGCGGTAGCGATCCAACAATGCCGGTCGACCATCCGGCCGACCGGCACGTCTCTTCTTCGTTTAGAAGCGGTACTTCACGCCAACCGAGAGGAGCGATATTTCGTCGCGCGACCCGACGAACTTCAGCCGATGCTCTTCCCATTCCCCGATCACGGTCCAGTTGCGGTTCAGGTCGAAACCGACGCCCAGTCCATAGCTCAAGCCGAAGCCGTTGTCGGTACCGGACGCGAAGCCGAAGCCGGGGGCCGCTGACACATCGGTCCAGCCGTAGGTCGTGCCGACCTTCGCGAATACGTTGAACACATCACCGATCGGGAGATTGCCGACGAGTGACAGGTTCACACCCTGTGCGTCGGTGTCGCCGCCATTGCGGTTGGCGCTGCCAAAGTAGATGTAGCCCACTTCAAGGCCGATGATGTCCGACCAGGATCCGCCGGTGACTACCTTGCCGGAGATGTCGGGGTCGTCGCAGTTGAATTGGCAGAAGGCATCGAACTCAGCGCGCCCGAGACTGCCCGCCACATAGCCACGCGTCGTGCCTGGCAGCAGCGAGTAACTCTCGGCGGTCGAACTGGTCATGGGCGAGCGCGTGCTCTGTGCCTGCGCGAGCATCGGCAGTGCAGCTGCAACGGCGATAGCAGCGAGGGATGTTCTTAGTTTCATTGCAGAACTCCTGTAGTGAAGAAAAAAGGGCTCGGCCGCGTGCGCGGTGCGCATCACGTTCCACGTAGCCCTTGACGGCAAGCGGCATGCCTTACGTGCGGCAGGCCGCTGCAGCCGACAGGCATGCCAGTTGCCGCAGTGGCTGCGCCGACGCGGGGTCGGCCGGTCGACAGGCTTCGGCCGCAGGAGCAAATCGATGAACCCACTTCGGAATCTCGTTATGACGTCGAGCGGCGTGCGAGCACGCCCGTCGCTGCACGAGCGCACCGATCGGGTCGACCGCGATTGCCCGGAGCACCCCACACCGGAGCCGCGGGCGCCCCATCCAACCGCCACGCCCACGCGTCGACGCGCGCCTTCACCCATGCGAGCAACGCGCTCGACGGCGCGGCCGAGCTAGAACTCGATCGGTGGATTCCGCATGAGATCGGCAGCAAGCCGGCCCGCCTCGCCGGACACCGGCAAGGCATCACCACGCACCGCCCCGTCCCCGAGCGGCCGAGACGATGCCGCAGACCGCCTCGATCGCAACACCGCCGTTCAAGGTGATGACGGACGAGCGCCGGATGTCGAGCGAACCGAAGACCACCCGGTACAGCCCCCGCCCTCCGACTCCGGTGCCATGACCGACAACGACGACCCCTGAAGCCGCATGCCGCCATCGCCCCCGCCCCGCGAGCCGACGCAGCGCCCTGCCTTGCCGGGTGACGAGGCCGCGCGACTGCTGCGCGCGATGGTCTCAGCCGCCGCCGCGGCTGCCTCGGCGCCGTCAACCGGGACGTTGTCGCCAAACGGGCCATCGAATCACCCCGCCCCCAGGCGATCCGCCCTACCTGAACCGCGATGGCAGGCCGCGCTCGCGGCGCTGGCACGCCACGAGGTCCGGCTGTCGGTGGAACTGGATCGGCCGCCGGTAGGCGGCAACAGCACCCGCGTGCTGGTCGATGGCGAGCAGGCCTATGCCGCGATGTTCGAAGCAATCAGCGCGGCACGTGACCACATCAACATCGAGAGCTACACCATCGAGGCCGAAGGACCGGGCCAGGAACTGGCGGATCTGTTGATCGACAAGTGCGCTCGCGGGGTGCACGTCAACATGATCTATGACAGCTGGGGTTCGTGGCAGACCTCGGGGCGCTACTTCGAGCGGCTACGCCGGGCAGGCATCTCACTGTGCGAGTTCAACCCGATCCTGCCGTGGCGCAACCTGGTGAATCCGATCGCCTGGTCGTTCAACCTGCGCGACCACCGCAAGCTGCTGATCGTCGACGGTCGCGTCGCGTTCACCGGCGGAGTCAACATCAGCAGCGTGTACTCGTCCGGCTCGTCGGCCACACCCGCCGCCGCGAAGCGAACCGTCGCCAATTCACAGGACCCGAATGCCGCCCACTGGCGTGACACGCATGTGCGCGTCGAGGGGCCGGTGGTGGCGCATCTTCAGCAGCTGTTCCTGGACCAGTGGCGGCTGCAGACCGGTAGACCGGTCACCCCGGCCTACTACTTTCCTCAGTTGAATGTGGTCGGTGGACAGCGCATTGCCGTGGCCGCGCGCGGAGCAGGTGAACGACGCGGTCGCTTCTACCCCGCCCTGCTGGGTGCCATCGAGGAGGCGCGCAGCCGCATTTTCATCACTGTCGGCTACTTCGTGCCGACGCGCCGCTTGATGCGCGCGCTGGTCAGTGCGGCCCAGCGTGGCGTCGACGTGCGCCTGGTGCTGCCTGGATTTTCGGACGTGCCGGCCGCGGTCCATGCCGGTCGCTCGCACTACGGCCGCCTGCTCGCCGCCGGCGCCCGCATCTTCGAACACTGCGACGCGCTGCTGCATGCCAAGACCATCGTGATCGATAGCGCATGGTCCAGCATCGGCTCCCACAACATGGATTGGCGCAGCTTCGTGCACAACGCCGAGTGCAACGTCATCGTCATCAACACCGGCTTCGCCCGCCACCTGGAGCAGTTGTTCGACGCCGACGTCGTCGCCTGCAAGGAGATCACGCTTGAGCAATGGCGCCGGCGCAGCCGCTGGCTCAAGGCAAAGGAGTGGATGTCCCGCCAGGTGGAGTACCTGCTCTGACGACAACGTAAACCGGCTCGACCGGATAGCGCGCCGGTTACAGGCTCAGTGCATCAGCGATCGTTCGCGTCCGACGCCGCGTTTATCGAGGAACAGGCGCAGGAAGTCGTCGGCGGGAATGGGCCGAGAGAACAGGTAGCCTTGTGCCGAGTCGCAACCCAGGTGCTGCATCCAGGTCTGCTGAGCCTGCGTCTCGATGCCTTCTGCCGTGACCGCGATGCCGAGCGAACGCGCCATCTCGATCACCGCCTTGACGATGGTGAGCGTGCGCGCGTCGCGCATGCACTCCACGGTGAAGCTGCGGTCGATCTTCAGGCGATTGATCGGCAGGTCACGCAGGTGCGACAGACTCGAGAACCCCACACCGAAGTCATCGAGCGCGATCTTCACCCCGGCGTTGCGCAGCCGGATCAGGTTCTCGCGCGCCACGCTGGAGATGTCGAGCAGGCCCGTTTCGGTGACCTCGATCTCAATGTCGCCCGGCTGCACTTCGTACTCGCTCAGGACGTCGAGAAAACTCTCGACGCAACCGATCTGCCGCAGCTGAACGCTTGAGAAGTTCACTGCAATGGGAGGCAGATCGAGACCCAGGCCGCGCCATACGCGGCGTGCCCGGCAGGCTTCGCGGATCACCCAGTCGCCCAGACCGATGATCAGACCGCTCTCCTCGGCAATCGGGATGAACTCGACCGGGGAGATGTCCCCCAGCTCCGCGTCTTTCCAGCGAATCAGCGCCTCGGCGCCGACCATCTTGCCGTCTGCCAGCGACACCAGCGGCTGGTAGAACAGGCGAAAGTCACGCGACTCGAGCGCCTTGCGCAGGCGCTGCTCGAGCCGCAGCCGCAGGTCGACGCGGCGCGCCACCGCGGGCGTGTAGAAAGCGTAGGTCTTGCGACCGGCATCCTTGGCCTGGTACATCGCCGCATCGGCGGCGTTCAGCAGCGCATCCAGGTCGGCGCCGTCGGTGGGGAAGAACGCGATGCCGATCGATGGCGTGACGCTGACCTCCATGCCGAGCACGCGCTCCGGCTCGGAAATCGATTTGATCAGCTGCTGCGCGATCTCGACCGCCGCCTCGGGCCGAGGTACGTCGGTGAGCAGCACCACGAGTTCGTCCCCGCCCCGCCGGCCGAGCAAGTTGGGTTCGGCGACCACCGATCGCATGCGGTTGGCCACCATCGTGAGCACGCGGTCGCCCACACGATGGCCATAGCCGTTGTTGAGCAGACGGAAGTTGTCGAGATCGACGAACAAAAGCGCACACTGCTTATGCTCGGCATAGGCGGCCGTCAGCAACTGCTGCGCGCGCTCGTCGAAGGACTGCCGGTTGGCCAGCTGCGTCAAAGCGTCGATCTTGGCCAGACGTTCGATGCGCTCCTGCGAACGCACCTGGTCCGTGATGTTCTTGCCAACACCGCGATAGCCGACGAACGTGCCGTCGGCCAACACCACCGGATCACCATTGATCAAGGTGAACTGCGGTGTGCCGCCGGCACTGCGGACACGGCGCAGCAGGACGTCCCGGAACGGACGGTGCTGCGCGAGCAGCTCGCGCAGCTCGGACCACGACCCTGGCTGCACCGGCTCGTAGCTGCTGTCCCACAGTGGGTGGCCAAGGATCTCCGTGTTGCTGACTGCGTTGCTGGCGCCACCGCTTTGTACGCTGGTGAAGCGCAAAGCCCCATCCATTTCCCAATACCAGTCCGACGACAGCGCCGTGAGCGCGCGGAAGCGCGCTTCGCTGTCGGTGACCCGGGCGAGCAGGCTTTCCCGCTCCGACACATCCCACACCAGGCCGCGATACCCCATGAAGCGGCCACGCTCCAGCACCGGCAGGCCCGAGACTTCGAAATACGCAGTGCGGCCATCCGGCGCCGACGTGACAAAGCGCACGCGCCGGAATGCCTCGCGCGCGGCGATCACCTTTTCCAGCGCCGGCCAGTCGATCCGATAGCGCGAGTGATTGCACAGGTAGCTGAGCGTCTTGCCCTGCAACTTCTCGTGCAGCACCTTGGCCACATCGCCGGGACCGCGCACGCTGGTGAAGCGCAACTCGGCGTCGGTCTCCCAGTACCACTCGGTGGCCAACTCGGCCAGTGCGCGCAGCCGCTCACCGCTGCGGCGCATCTCGGCAATCGTGGATTCCCGTTCGCTGACATCTCTCCCCGCGCCGTAGTAGCCACTGAACCGGCCCTCGGCGTCGAGTATCGGTCGGCCGCAGACCGCAACCCAGATCGGCGTGCCCTGCCCATCAAGGCAGCGGAAGCGGAACCAGGGGAATGCGCGCCTGGCATCCAGACGGGCACGGTAAGCAGAAACGTCCTCGACCTCCGGCTCGAAGCCGGGTACCTCGTCGATGCGCTTGCCGAGCAGCCGCTCGGGCGCGTACTTGAAGATCGGCTCCATCGAATCCGAGAACTTGACGAAACGACCGTCAGCGTCGGTGTGCCAGAACCAGTCGAGCGTCAGTTCGGCCAGGTCATCGACCACGCGGCGGCGCTGGCGCAACTCAAGGTCGATCACCCGCTGCTCGGGCACCGGCACGCGAAAGCTCAGGATGCCACCACCCGGCGTGCGCGCGTCCGTCATCAACAGCCATCCGTCGATGCTTCGGCGCACGATCTCGCTGGCGGCCAATCCGTGCCGACGGTTGTGAGAATCGAGAACGAAACGCTCCAGCGTCCGCCCATCGATGACTTCCGGTGCGGCTAACGGGTAATACGCTCGCATCAGGTCGTCGTGGGCGACGCCCGGCTGAATGCGGTCAGCGATCTCGGAATAGAGGGCGCGATACGCGGGATTGCAGCGTACGAGCTGGTCGTTCTCGTCGAACAGTGCCACGCCGACGTCCAGGGACTCGATGCTGGCATCGATGCCGCTGGCGACCTGGCCCGCGCGCCGCGCAGCCTGCCGGTGGACCAGCAAGACAGCACTGGCGATAACGAGCAGCAGCAGGGCTGCGCCCCGCAGCACCTGACTGCTCGGCCCGCCCAGCCCCGTCAGGTCGATGACCAGCAGGCCGACCGCCAATGCCAGCAGGCCCAGCGCCAGTGCGCCCTGACGCTCCAAGCGCCGCCAGGGCGCCACGATGGGCGAGGCCTCGGCGGCCGCTGGCTGCGGAAGAGCTGAATCGGGGGTCACAGGCCTGCTTGATCCGACATAGGAGACGGCCAAGTATCGCCGAGAACCGCCATCCCCGCGCAAGGAGTTGCCGCGAAAATCGCGCTCGAAACCGCGCAACTTCGCCCTGCGGGACTCCTGTCGCGCTAGATGTCCGCCTCCACCTCGTTGCCGTGCTCTTCAAGCCAGGCGCGCCGTGCGTGCGCCTCGGCCCGCCCCATGAGCATCGTCATGGTGCCGCGGGTCTGATCAAGCGCCAGTTCGCCCAGGGTGATCGGCAGCAGGCGGCGGGTGTCGGGGTTCATGGTCGTCTCCCACAGCTGGTCTGCACTCATTTCGCCCAGCCCCTTGAAGCGCGCAATGCTCCAGCTGCCTTCCCGGACGCCTTCATCCGCGAGCTTCTCGAGCGTCGCGTCGAGTTCCGCCTCGTCCAGGCAGTAGATGCGGCGCGCCGGACGCTTGCCGGCGGCCGGCACGTCGACCCGGAACAGGGGCGGCCGGGCGACGTGCACGTGGCCGGCGTCGAGCAGGCGCGGAAAGTGGCGGAAGAACAGGGTAAGCAGGAGCACCTGGATGTGCGAGCCGTCGACGTCAGCGTCGGCCAGGATGCAGACCTTGCCGTAGCGCAGCCCGGACAGGTCGGGCGTATCCGTCGCGCTGTGCGGGTCAACGCCGATGGCGACGGCAATGTCGTGCACCTCGGCATTCGCGAACAGGCGGTCGCGCTCGACTTCCCAGGTGTTAAGCACCTTGCCGCGCAGCGGGAGAATCGCCTGGAACTCTTTGTCGCGCCCCATTTTGGCCGAGCCACCGGCCGAATCGCCTTCGACCAGGAAGATCTCATTGCGCGACAAGTCGGTGCTCTCGCAATCGGTGAGCTTGCCTGGCAACACCGCGACTGCGGATCCCTTCTTCTTTTCCACCTTTTGCGATGCGCGCGCGCGCGCCTGTGCCTGACGAATCACCAGGTCGGCGAGCTTGCGGCCGTACTCCGGATGCTGGCTCAGCCAAATTTCCAGTTGCGGCCGCACGAACGATGCGACCAGTCGCAACGCATCGCGGCTGTTCAGGCGCTCCTTGATCTGACCCTGGAACTGCGGGTCGAGCACCTTGGCGGTCAGCACGAAGCTGGCCCGCGCAAAGACGTCTTCCGGCAGCAGCTTCACGCCCTTAGGCAGCAGGCTGTGGGCGTCAATGAAAGCGCGCACCGCGTTGAACATGCCTTCGCGCAGGCCCGCCTCGTGGGTGCCGCCTGCCGGCGTCGGGATCAGGTTGACATAGGACTCGCGCACCAGCGGACCTTCCTCGGTCCAGAGCAGGACCCAGCCGGCGCCCTCGCCCTCAGCGTAGGTCTCGTCATCGGCCGAGGCATAGCCTTCCGCTTCGAACGGCGGCAGCAGCGGGTCGACCCCGAGCGCGGCGAGCAGGTACTGCTGCAGGCCGCCTTCGTAGCGCCAGCGCATCGCGCGGCCGGTCTTTTCCACCAGCAGCGTGACTTCAGTGCCGGGCAGCAGCACTGCCTTGGAACGCAGCAGCCGCTCAAGCTCATCGACCGGCACCACCGGGCTGTCGAAGTACTTTGGATCGGGCCAGACGCGGACCAGCGTGCCGTCGGTCTTGTCGTCGCCTTTGGCGCTCTTGGTGACAAGCGGCTCGCGTACGTCACCGTCGGCGAAACCGATCGTGCTCTTCTTGCCGTCGCGCCACACAGTGACGTCCAGGCGCGCCGCCAGCGCATTGGTCACGGACACGCCCACCCCGTGCAAGCCACCCGAGAAGGAATAGGCGCCGCCGGAGCGCTTGTCGAACTTGCCTCCCGCGTGCAAGCGCGTGAAGACGATTTCCACCACCGGCACCTGTTCCTGCGGATGCAGACCGACAGGAATGCCGCGCCCGTCGTCTTCCACGCTGACGCTGCCATCGGCGTGCAGCGTCACATCAACCCGCGTACCGAATCCGGCCAGGATTTCGTCGCTGGCGTTGTCGATCACCTCTTGGACGACGTGCAGCGGCGAATCGGTGCGCGTGTACATGCCGGGTCGCTGCTTGACCGGCTCGAGGCCCTTTAGCACACGAATCGACCCTTCGCCATAGTCGGAAGCACTCCGGGGCGAGCGGTAACGCGGGGTAGCAGCCATCAGCAGGAATCCGAGGAGGGTGACGACGATGGGCGAGGACCGATGCCCATGCCAAACAAGGGCGCGGATTTTATCCACAGCGTTTGTGGATAAACGCGCTGCCTGCGCGCGCAAACCGCGCAGCCACAAGGCTCTCGCTGGGGTGCACGCTCCGTAAGCAACGCCTGCTCCATTTTGGCGCACACCCAAGATGTGGGCTGTGCGGCTGCAATTCGATGGAGGCGGCGGCGGCCGACAGAGTGCTGCGATCGACCGTTCCGTGCACAGGCGCACAAACGTCATTGACGAGCGAGCAGAGTCCCGCCGGCAGGAATCGAACCTGCATCTGAGTCTTAGGAGGACCCCGTTCTATCCATTGAACTACGGCGAGATTGCCGGCACGCGAGCTCGGCGTCGGACGGCCGTTCAAGTATACGAGCGCGGCACAGCGTGGCGATGCAGCCGAGAACGCACCTCGCCGGAGGCGGTCGACCCCATCCACCCGCGGGCAATCTCGGCAACTCAAAGTTAACTTGCGGCGCAGTGACGACCGCGACACACTGCGCCCCGTTTGAGTACCGATGCACTGAAAGCGTGCCGACGCACCCCGTGACCTCGCCCGCCGAACCGCCCAGTACCGCTGCATCACCCGTACGACGTCTCGCTGCCGTCATGCTGGCCGATGTTGCCGGGTACAGCCGGATGATGGAGCGCGACGAGAGCGGCACCCACCTGCGCCTGCGCGAGGTTCGCGCCAACGTGACGGATCCGGCCATTGCGCGGCATCACGGCCGCATAGTGCGCAGCAAGGGCGATGACTTCCTGGTCGAGTTCTCCAGCGCCGTGGAGGCGCTGTCCTGCGGCGTCGAGATTCAGCGCGCCATGGCCGAGCGCAACCGCGATCTGGCGCCCGACTCCCGTATCGAGTTCCGCATCGGCATCAATCTGGGCGACATCCTCATAGACGGCGCCGAGATCGCCGGCGATGGTGTCAACGTCGCAGCGCGCCTGGAGTCGCTGGCCGAGCCAGGCGAGGTTGCCATTTCGCAGGCGGTGCGTGAGCAGGTTCGCCAGCTCGTGGGCGTACGGTTGGTCGACGTCGGCCATCATCGCGTCAAGAACATCTCGCGGCCGATCCGCGTGTTCAAGGTCAGCGCCGACGCCACCGCCGTGCGCCGGGCAAGAATGCGCCAGAGTCTGCGCCGTCTGCGCCGCCCGGCGCTGATCGCCGCTGCGATCGGCATCGCTGCGCTCGCCGTTTTGCGATGGCCCGTCGATAAGCCCGATGCGCCACCACCGCGAGAGTCGATTCTGGTTCTGCCCGCCACGGTGCGCCCAGGCGGCGACGCCGCCATCGCCTTGGCCGACGACCTGACGCAACAGTTGACCACGGCCATGACCAAGACGCTGTCCGGAGTCGTCGTAGCGCCGTCGACGGCACGCCGGTTCAAGGGTGCGAACGTCGATGCACGCGAGGCGGGCACCCAGATGAACGTGCGCTTTGTCGTGGCGACACACGTCGTCGATGAACCGGACGGCATGCGTGTCTCGGCGCAGTTGATCAGTGCCGAGAGCGGCGCCCAGTTGCGCACGATCACGGTCGACCGGGAGCGACCGGACGGCACCCGGGTGACGTTCGAGCTTGTCGGCCGCCTGAGCAACGCACTGGCAGACGAGATACGACGCGCCGAACTGGCTCGGCCGATGCCCGAAGGCGCTTCGGTCGACGCCTATACGCTGTCGTGGCGCGCGGCGGCCATGCTTCCCAACGCGACCACCGATCAGGCGCTCGACGAAGTGCGCCAACTCTATGCACGTGCGGTCGAGATCGAGCCCGACAACGTCATGGCGCTGAGCGGGTTGGCCATGACCATCGGCTATCAAGGCAGCATCGCAGAGGACGAGATTCGCGCTCGTGCGCTCCTCAAGCAGGCCGACGAGATGTCCGCGCGCGCCGTCAGCATCGACGCCAACAGCGCGTTGGCCTGGCTGGTGCGATCGACTGTCCTGTATCTGCGGGCGCAGTTGCCGTCTGCCAACGAGGCAATCGATCGCGCGCTCGCGCTGAACCCCTACAGGACAGAGTCGCATGCGCAGCGCGGTCTGTTGCTGATCGCCGCCGGTCGCAGCGAAGAAGCCGTCGCCGCCTTCGATCGCGCCCTGCGCCTGAATCCGGAAGGACCGTCGGTCGGCGTCCATCTTCACAATCGATGTCGTGCCTACCTCTACCTGGGCAAGTACGAGGAGGCGATCGACTCGTGCGTACGGGCCACGGCCTTTGCGCCCGAATGGCTTGACTACGTTTTGCTGACGGCCGCTTACGCGATGCATGGCAACGCCAAGGCGGCGAGCCAGGCGAAGGCAGAACTGCTGCGCCTGCGACCGCAGTTTCGAATCAGCTGGCTGACCGCCGAAACTCGCACGGCAGCTGCCTCTGCACGTCGCCAACATGAGCTGCATATCGAAGCCGGCCTGCGCAAGGCCGGCGTTCCCGAGTAGCTGCGCCCGGAGTCGCTACACCTTCAGCAGGTGGGTGCGGTAGTGCTTGAGTTCGTCGATTGACTCGTAAATGTCGGCCAGCGCTTCATGCCGGCTCTTCTTCTCGAACGAGCGAACCACCTCGGGCGCCCAGCGGCGCGCGAGTTCCTTCAGCGTGCTTACGTCGACGTTTCGGTAGTGGAAGTACGCTTCCAGCGTTGGGAGCCATCGCGCCATGAAGCGGCGATCCTGGCAGATCGAGTTGCCGCACATGGGAGACTTGCCGGCCGGCACGTAAGACGCCAGGAAGGCGATCATCTGGCTCTGGGCAGCAGCCTCGTCGACCTGCGACGCGCGTACCTTGTCGGTCAACCCAGAGCGCCCGTGGGTGGCCGTATTCCATGCGTCCATGCCGCCCAGTACGGTCTCGGCCTGCCGCAGGACGATCACCGGCCCTTCGGCGATGACCGATAACTGAGCGTCGGTGACAACCGCGGCCAGTTCGAGCACGCGATCCGAATCCGGATTCAACCCACTCATTTCCATGTCGATCCAGACAAGGTTGCTGTCGTCGAAACTGGCGTGGCGCGGCGTGGAGTTCACAGGGGATCAATCAAGTACGTGGGAGGAAGGCAGTCAAACGATTCTCGCATGGCGGATATCATCGGCCCTGAAGAACGCCACAGACGCGGCGCACAGCTTTACCTGGGCCGCACTTGCCGGCATCGAAACCATGGTCATGACCTTTTCACTCCTGTTCGTCACATTCCTGCTCCTGATGGTGGGATTGAAGTACTGGCTCGCACTGCGCCAGATCCGTCATGTCAGCCAGAACGCGCATCAGGTGCCGGTCCAGTTTGCCGACAAGATCTCCCTCGATGCTCACCGACGGGCGGCGGCTTACACGGTCGCCAAGCAGCGCCTGGGGCTGGTTCAGACGGCTGCGGGCGCCGCGGTCCTGGTGGCGCTGACCCTGCTTGGCGGACTGCAGTGGATGGCCGACGAGTTGACCCTTGTCATCGGCGATGGCCTGCCCTTTCAAGTAGCCATCGTTGTCGCGGTGGTCGTGCTGATCAGCCTGCTTGATCTGCCCTTCGAGTGGTATCGCCAGTTCCGCGTCGAGCAGTCGTTCGGATTCAACCGCATGACGATCGGACTGTTCGTCGCCGACAACCTCAAATCGCTGGTGCTGACTGCCGCTCTCGGTCTGCCGATCACCGCCGCCGTGTTATGGCTGATGCAGTCGGCCGGCGCCTGGTGGTGGCTGTACGCATGGGGCGTGTGGGTGGCGTTCAACGCACTGGTCCTGCTGCTCTACCCCACCCTGATTGCGCCGATGTTCAACAAGTTCGAGCCGCTGCAGGATGCCAGCCTGGCGCAGCGCATCCACGCGCTGCTGACGCGCACGGGCTTTTCGAGCCGGGGCGTGTTCGTGATGGACGGTTCGCGCAGATCGGCGCACGGCAACGCCTACTTCACCGGCCTTGGCCGCGCCAAGCGCATCGTCTTCTTCGACACGCTGGTCGAGCGGTTGCTGCCGGCCGAGATCGAGGCGGTGCTGGCGCATGAACTGGGGCACTTCAAGCTCAGCCACGTGACCAAGCGCCTGGCGTTCTCCTTTGTCGCCAGTCTGGCGTTTCTCGCCATCCTGGGTTGGCTAATCGAGCAGCCGTGGTTCTATCTTGGCCTGGGCGTCGAACCAGCATCTGCTGGAGCGCGCAGCAATGGCCTCGCCTTGGTCCTGTTCGTCCTTGTCCTGCCAGTATTCACGTTCGTCCTGGCGCCGCTGGGGAGCCTGCTGTCGCGCAAGCAAGAGTTCGAGGCCGATGCCTTTGCCGCCCAGCATGCGCGTGCCGAGGACTTGATCAATGCGCTGGTCAAGCTCTATCAAGACAATGCCTCAACGCTGACACCTGATCCGCTGCACTCGGCGTTCTACGACTCCCACCCGCCGGCGGCGGTGCGCATCGAGCGTTTGCTGGCCGCGACCTCGGCGCATCGCGCCCTGCCGGCCGCCGCGTGACCCACACGATCCCATGCTGACCTTCGCCGAACTGCTGTCCCGCACCTGCCGCCACATCGAAGGCCCGCCGATGGAGGCGACCGCGGTCTTGGCTCAGCTGGCAGCGGCCGGGCTGCCATGGCGACATGTCGATGGCAGCCTCGTACGCGAGTTTCGCTTCGGAAATTACTACGAGACCCTCGCCTTCGTGAACGCGCTCGCGTTCGTCGTTCATGCCCAGGACCATCACCCGGACTTGGCGGTGTCGTTCAACCGCTGTGAAGTGAAGTTCAACACGCATTCGGTCGGTGGTGTTTCGGAAAACGACTTCATCTGCGCAGCGAAGACCGACGCCCTGTGGCGTTCGTGCGCCGGCAGCGGAGCGTGAGGCGGACCGCGGAGGCCGTCTGGGTCACAGCGTCGGACGCGCGGGCGGCTGCTTGAAAGGCTCCGCTCGCCTCGGCGCGCGCAGAGTCGGTCCAGCCAACGCGCCTGAGCCGGATGCGAGTCTGCTTGCGCGTGTTGTCGCGACCTTCGGTCGGCACTGCCTGGTGCGCGACGCAGGCTCCGCGCTTTCGCCCATCATCACCGCGACCCGGCGTGGCAAGCGCGGCGATGTAGTCGTTGGCGATCTGGTGCACTGCAGCCTGGCGGGTGATCAGGCGACCATCGAATCGATCGAGCCGCGTCGGTCGTTGTTGTTCCGTTCGGACGCTTTCCGCGTCAAGGAATTGGCGGCGAACATCGATCTCGTCGCCGTTGTCTTCGCGCCGCGACCGCCGTTCAATCCACACTTCATTTGGCGTGCACTGGCCGCCGCCCAAGCGGCCGGGATCGAAGCCCTGGCGGTGCTCAACAAGACCGACATGGTCGAAGGCATCGAGATCGCGCAAGCGGCGCTGCAGCAGGCAGCACGCCTGGGCGTGGCCACGCTCGCGCTGTCGGCCAAAAGCGACCCGGACGATGCGCGCCAACGCTTCGCTGCTGCCACTGCGGGACGCGCGACCTTGCTGGTGGGCCAATCCGGCATGGGCAAAAGCTCCCTGCTCAACCTGCGGGTCGACGCCAACGCGCGCACGCAGGAGTACTCGACGCGCCTGAATGTCGGCAAGCAGACCACCACGGCGTCGCGCTGGTTCGACGTCGGAGCGGAACAGGGCAGCGGTGCCTTGATCGACACGCCGGGCTTTACTGCGTTCGGACTGGCCCACTTGTCGCTGCTTCAGCGTACCGCAGCCCTGCCCGACCTGGCGCCCTTTCTCGGACGCTGCCGCTTCAACGATTGCCGTCACATCAACGAGCCCGATTGCGCCGTACGCGCCGCCGTTGTGGCCGGCACCATCAGTGCGCAGCGCTATGCGTTCTACGCCGAACTGGCCGCGGAGACGCCATGAGGCTCTTGCAGCGCTGCGACAACCGGCTGCAGGCCGAGCACTACGCCAACGTGTTGCGTGCCGCCGGCATCCGCTGCGAGGTACGCAACACCTCACTCGCCGGTGCGCTCGGCGAGATTCCGTTCATGGAGTGCGCGCCGCAGTTGTGGATCGACAGCGCGCTGGATGAACCCCGCTCACGCGAGCTGATTGCCGAGGCGCAACGGCCCGTCGATGGGCCGGCGTGGCGGTGCGGATGCGGCGAGTCGATCGAAGCGCAGTTCGGCGCCTGCTGGCGCTGCGGCGCTGCGCGGCGCGACTGACAGCCGATCTACCTGGGACTACAAGTTGGTCCAAGCCGCCAACGAAAGCAACAGCAAGACGACCAGCCACAGAATCAGCGCGCGCCACACCAGTCCGATCCCAGACTGCAGCCGCCGCGGCTCGGGTTCGGCCAAGCCCCCGCCCTCGTGTCCCGGCTCATCGAAGATGCGCGCAGACTCAGCGGCCGTCACCAGCCTGACACCCAGAGCGCCGCTGGTGGCCGACAGCAACAGGCTGCGTCCATCGGGCGATGGCTGACCAGGCATCGGCGCGATGACCCGCGAAGCCTGACGCCAACAGTAGATCGAGCCCTCGAAGTCGCCCACGATCGCAAACGCCAGCGCCGTCAAGCGTGTCGGCAGCCAGTCGATCCAGGCGAAGGCACGCTGGGCGAAGGTGCCGAATCGATCCAGCGTGCCGCCAGTGATGGCCGGCCGGTTCCACCGGCGCGCGACGTACTCGGCGGCGCGATAAAGGATCGGTCCGGTCGGACCAGGCAGCACGACGAACCAGAAGAAGACGCCGAAGACATGGCGATGCGACAGCAGCACGCCGGTTTCCATGGTGACGCGCACCACTTCATCGACTTGCATGTCGGTCGCGTCGAAAGTCGGATCATCGTGCTTGCGCCAGGCGGTCAGTTCGCGCCGCGCAGCGTCGACGTCGCCGGCGGCCAGTGCAAGCTGGATCTCGGTGATCGGATGACTGAACTGGCGAAACCCCATGGTCACGTAAAGCGCCGCCACGTTGACTGCGAGCGCGAGGAACACCGAGACCTGCCACGCCAGCGCATACACGACGCCCACCGCCAGCGAACTGCCGACGACCACCAGCAGCCACGCATACATGCCGTGACGACGCTTGCCTGCGTTCAGGTTGCGCTCGGCACCCTCGGCGACGGTCTCCGCGGCCATGCCGATCGCCGAGCGCGCTGGCAATGGCCGCAGCTGCTCGAGCAGCAACGTAATGATCAACGCGACGAATCCCATGCTGTTCCGATGTGGCTGCTGTGCCGCGGTTCGCGCGCGACGGACAGCCGCATTCTATTGAAGCAGTTGCAGTCTGCCGTCAGGCTCGCAACAGGCCGTAGAAGTTGCGCAGCATGGCCGCCGTCGCCCCCCAGATGAAGTACCTGCGCTGCTGCGCCACCCATGGCATGGCGTAGAACGTCCTCGCTACGCCTTCGAACACGACGCGTCGCCGTTCGTGATGCGCTGGATCCATCAGGAACGCGAGGGGCACTTCAAACGCCTCTTCCACCTCGAAAGCGTCGAGCTTCAATGTGAAGGGGCGCTCGACCAGACCAACCACCGGCGTTACGGCATAACCGGTGGCTGTCACATACTCCGGCAACGTGCCCAGAACGTCGATCGCCTCCGCAGGCAGGCCCGTTTCCTCTTCCGTCTCGCGCAAGGCCGTGTGCTTGGCATCGCGATCCCCGGCATCGACGCGACCGCCGGGAAAGCTGATCTGTCCAGCGTGATCGTACAAGTGGGCCGTGCGTCGTGTCAGCAGCACATTGAGTTCGGAACCTCGCGCAAGCAGCGGCACGAGAACGGCCGCCGGACGAATCGGCAGGTCGAGCGCGCGCCAGCGGTCGTCGGTGCGGATCTCGGGCGTCCAGTCAGGCAGGGCAGCGAACAACGACCGCAACCACGCCGTGCGCAGTCGCTCCGCCAACACGGGCTGTCCGCGGACAACCGGGTCGGCGAACGCGGGATCGTGCGGAATCGACTCGGGATCGAACCAGGGCCGGCGTGCGATGCGCGCCTCCGGCGACGGGGCCGCAGCGTCGGTCATCCCTGCAGAATCAAGGCGGCGGCGCCTGCGGCGCCGCCTGGCCCAACGTCACTCCGCCTTGGCGGCGGCAACGGCGGCAGCGACGGCTGCCTTGCTGCCCTTATGTGCAAGCTTTTCGCGGATGCGAGCTGACTTGCCGGAACGATCACGCAGGTAATACAGCTTGGCGCGGCGCACGTCACCGCGACGCTTGACCTCGATCGAGGCGATCGACGGCGAATACAGTTGGAACGTCCGCTCGACGCCCTCACCACTGGAGATCTTTCGTACGATGAAAGAGGAATTGATGCCGCGGTTGCGCTTGGCAATCACCACGCCCTCGTAGGCCTGGGCGCGCTTGCGTGTGCCTTCGACCACGTTGACACTGACCACCACCGTGTCGCCGGGTGCGAAATCGGGGATGCTCTTGCTGCCCGAGACACGAGTGATTTCTTCCTGTTCCAGCTTTTCAATCAGGTTCATTGCCTGCTCCTTGAACCATCGTGGTCGGCATCGATGTGTTTTCGCCGTCCCAGAGGATGGGGCGCCACCTGGCGCAATTCTTCGTCCATCAACTCCAAAACTACTTCGTCCTGCCGACTCAACTCGCCCCGCTTGCGAGCGGTTTCGATCAGTTCCGGCCGGTACGCGAGCGTGCGTCGCAACGCCTGATCACGTCGCCAGCGCGCAATCTGCGCATGGTGCCCCGACAGCAACGGCGCCGGCACCTGGACACCGCGCCAATTCTCCGGCCGCGTGAAATACGGTCCGTCGAGCAGTCCCTGAGCAAACGACTCGTCCTGCGCCGATGCGTCCTTCAACGCCCCCGGCAGGTGCCTTACGACGGCGTCAATGACCGCCATCGCGGCGATCTCGCCGCCGCTCAACACAAAGTCGCCGATCGACACTTCCTCGTCGACATACTGGTCGAGGAAGCGTTGATCGATGCCCTCATACCGTCCGCAGACCAGCACGAGTCCGGTCGCTTCGTCCGCCGCCCAAGCCCGCACCCTGGCGTCGGTCAAAGGCACTCCGGTTGGCGCCATTGCCAGCACCTTGGTGCCTCCAACTCCCGCTGCCTGCTGCGCTGATCGCGCAGCCTCCACCGCCTGCGCCAGCGGCTCGGCCATCATCACCATGCCCGGCCCACCTCCGAACGGCCGGTCATCGACCGTGCGGTGGTTGTCGGTCGTGAAGTCACGCGGATTCCACGCCCGCATCGCCCATCGCCCTTCTTCGTGGGCGCGGCGCGTGATGCCATGAGCACTCAGAACATCGAGCATCTCGGGAAAGAGCGTGATCACATCGAACCGCACGCTGCCTCCCGTCCTACGCCACAGCAGCGCTTGCGCACCACCGGTCTACTCAAGACCAATCGACCTGCCAATCGACACGAATCAGCCGTCCTGCCACATCCACCGCATCCAGATACGCCGGCACCAGCGGCACCAGCAAAAGCCCATGTTCTCCGTCGACGTTGAGCAGATCCTGCGCGCCGTTGTTGCTCAGCGCCGTCACGCGTCCGAGTTGAAGGCCGTCTCGGTTCACCACGCTCGATCCGATCAGATCCGACCAGTAGTACTCGCCCTCAGGCAAAGGCGGAAACGCCGAACGGGGCACCGCGACCAGCACACCCTTGATCGCCTCCACCGGCTCCGGCAGGTCCCAGCCCTGCCACTTGGCGAGCAACATCTCGCCGTACCGCCTCACACCCACCACCTCCACTGGCTGCGCTGACTGCTTGCCCAGCAGCCACCAACGTGGCGCCAAACGCAGAACCGCTGCATTGGCGTCAAAGGGCTGGATCCTGACTTCGCCCTTCAACCCATAGGCGCCGCGGACGGCACCCAGTTGCACGAGATCGGCCGGCGCTTGCGCCAGCCCATCCTGCGTCATGCTGCGGCGGCGGCCTTGGTGTATTCCTTGACCAAGCGAGCGACCGTCGGCGACAACTGCGCACCGACGCCGGTCCAGTAAGTCAGACGGTCGGTTGCCAGGCGAAACTTTTGCTCGCCTTCTGCAGCGACCGGGTTGTAGTAGCCCACGCGCTCAATGAAGCGACCATCGCGCGCGTTACGCGAGTCGGTGGCGACAATGTTGAAGAAGGGACGTTTCTTGGCGCCGCCCCGGGCGAGACGAATCACGACCATCGTTGAATCCTCGTTCACCTGGGCCGCGGCCACAGATGTTTGCTATCGCGGCCCCCGGACAAAGGCGAATTGCGGACGCTAGAAAGTGCGGCAGCTGGTGCTGCGCTACTGCGCCGTCAACCCATGTAGCGAAGACAAACCCTCGCCACGGCCGTGAAAAGCCCGCGATTGTATCTTTCGGAAGTGCGACGGGCAAGCCAGCGCCCGCGCAGCGCCGAAGGCATGCCTCACCAGTCCGTATGATCGCCGCCGATGCTGATTGCAGCACCTCGTCTCCGCACGATGCCGGTCTCGTTCCGCCACAAGGCACTGTCCGCCCTATTGGCCTTCCTCTTCGGGGGGCTGGGCCTCGATCGGCTATACCTCGGACAACGTTTCTGGTGGCTTCCGCTGGCGATCACCGCGGCGATGACGCCGTTGCTGATCGGCGTGCGAAATTGGCATCAGACACCGGCCTTTTTCATCCTGATGGTGCCGGTCATCGCTGGCTTCATCCACGCGTTGGTACTGGCGTTGATGCCGGACGAGAAATTCGATGCCCGCTTCAACGCCGGCGCCACGCGGCGCAATGGCAGCGGCTGGGACGCCGTCCTGGTGGCCATTGCCACCCTGATGGTCGGAGCGACGGTCATGACGGCCACCCTGGTTTTGCTGTTCCAGACCTTCTTTGAATACACCCTCGGTCGCTGACCGCGGCCGAACAGTCTCAGAACTGCAGATCCAGTTGCGACGTTGACCGCCGCGGCGGCTGGAAAAGATCGGTTCGCAACGCAGTGCACTCGCGCGCATATCCCAAGCGCGCGCTGGCCCGGTGAAAGCGCTGACGGATGAGATCCGCCCAGGCGCCCTCGCCCTTCATGCGCTTGCCAAAGTCGGCATCGTAGTCACGACCTCCGCGCATCTCCCGCACCCGATTCATCACGCGCTCGGCACGCTCGGGAAAATGGGCTGCCAACCACTGCCGAAACAGCGGACTGACCTCCCACGGTAGCCGCAGTACGGTGTAGTGCGCATGAAGCGCGCCCGCGTCGCGCGCGGCCTTGAGCAATGTCTCGAGTTCAGGTTCGTTGATGAACGGAATGATCGGCGCGGTGTTCACGTGCACCGGAATGCCGGCCTGCGCAAGCGTCGTGATGGTTCGCAGGCGGCGGGCGGGACTGGCGGCGCGGGGTTCGAGCGAGCGCGAGATGGCAGGGTCGAGCGTGGTGAGGCTGATGAGCACGCAAGCCAGATTGTCAACAGCGGCAGATCGCAACAGATCCACATCGCGCTCGACGAGACTCGATTTGGTGACCACGGAGTACGGATGACGTGTCTCGGCCAGCAGTTCAAGCAGGGCACGCGTGAGCCGCAGCTCGCGCTCTATCGGCTGGTACGCATCGGTCGCGGATCCGATGTTGACAACGGCCGGGCGGTAGCTGGGGGCGGCCAGCTCCGCTCGCAGGCAATCGACCGCATTGCGCTTCGCGACGAGCCGCGTCTCGAAGTCCAGACCCGGCGACAGGTTCAGATAGCTGTGCGTCGGCCGCGCATAGCAGTAGATGCAGCCATGTTCGCAACCGCGGTAGGGATTGATCGAGCGGTCGAACGGAATGTCGGGCGAATCGTTGTACGCAAGCAGGCTGCGCGCCTGCTCGAAGGTCACGGTCGTCCGAAGCGCCGGTAACGCGTCATCTCCCTTGGCCTCGGCTGCTGCGAGGTCGGCATCGAGCGAATCACCGTCTGCCTCGCGAACCGTTGATTCGAATCGGTGCTGCAAGTTGGTGACCGCGCCGCGGCCTTTGCGCTTCACCAGAAAAACGGGCGCCGCGTCTTCAGACGGGGCGCCCGCGGGCTTGGCTGGAGTTGGCCCGCCGACTGGCGAGCGCCGAAAGGTCATGCCAAGCCAGTTTGCCTCAGGCGAAGTCGCTCGCCAGCGATGTCTGAACCGATGGCGCGATCTCGTCGACGCGGTGGCTGTAGTTCACGTGATCCACGCCGATCGCCACGGCATCCCCGCCCTTGAAGGAGGCGATCATCGCCGGCGAAAACTCGAAGCGCAGGAAGTGGACCGATGAGGTCTTCTCATCGTTCTCACGCTCCAGGTCTTCGTCTGCAATCGCGTAGACCTTCGGATGCCCGTCCACCTGGAAGTAAACCGCGTCCTCGACGCCCTTCAGGCGAGCGAGTTCGACCTTGCGCACCGCCGGATCGTCGTACTCGATCATCATCGTCGCCTTCAGGTTGGTGCCATCAGGGATCAGCGGGTTGTAGGCGTCGAGTTCGTCCTGGATGCCCGACTCCTCGAACGTCTTCTCGATCCGCAGCATCTCCTGGATCTGATAGCGGATCGTCAGTTCATCCTCGAAGATCAGCGTCACATGCTGCCCCAGGTGCAGCTTGCGGTTCTTCTTGTGATCGAGAACCTTGGCGCGGAAGTCCTTGCGCTGGCGGGCGTAGGCCTCGAGGGTCAGCAGCGAATCACGGGAAATCTGGGCCATTGTCATCTCCGGAAACCTTTCGTTGGAGGTGAGAACACGTTGATCGAAGCACGCAAGTGCGCTCAGTCGAGACCATAGGCGATGCGCGCCAGGGTGAGCGGATGCGCCATCGTCGGCACCTTGCCGCCGAGCGCTTCGGCACTGAAATTGGCGATGCCTTGCTCGATATGGTGGCCGGCAAGCTGGCAGTCCGAACTGATGTAGTCGGGCTTCGCCTCGGCCATGCGCTTGAACACCGGTTTGCCGATCTTCATCGCCATGCCGTGAAATTCCTTGCGCGTGCCCCACAGGCCCGAGTGCCCTGAACACCGCTCGACGGTGTTGACCGTCGTGTTCGGCACGAGTTTCAGGAACTCCTCGGTCTTGCGGCCGACGTTCTGCACCCGCCCGTGGCAGGGGATGTGGTACGAGACCGTGCCGAGGTTCGCCTTGAAGTCGGTCTTGAGCAGGCCGTCCTTGTTACGCGTGACCAGGTACTCGAACGGATCCCACATCGCCTCCTGGATCAGCTTGAGATCGGCGTCGTCCGGGAACATCAGCGGCAGTTCCTGCTTGTACATCAGCGTGCAGGACGGGATCGGCGTGAGGATCGCATAACCCTCGCGCGCCAGCCGGGCAAGTTGTGGCACGTTGATGTTCTTAAGCTGCTCGACCGCGTCGAGGTCGCCGATCTCGAGCTTCGGCATGCCGCAGCAGGCCTCCTTCTCGAGGATCACGTAGGGAATGGCGTTGTGCTCGAGCAGCTTGACGAGGTCGTGGCCGACCCCCGGCTCGTTGTAGTTGATGTAGCAGGTGGAGTAGATCGCCACCTTGCCCGGCGTCTTGGCGCCGTCGCGCACGGGCGGCGTCGTGTTCGACTTCGCGCTCGAGCGGAACTTGGTGGTGGCAAAACCCGGCATCCAGGCGTTCTGGTCGATGCCGGCGACCTTTTCCAGCATCGCGCGCACCGGCTTGGTCTTGTTCACCGCATTGACCGTCTGCGTGACGATCGGAATGCCGGCGAACATACCTACCTTGTCGGTCGAGGTGAGGAACTTGTCGGTACCCGGCACGCCCTGGTTCTTGAGGTAGACCGCCTTGGCGCGCAGCATCAGATGCGGAAAGTCCAGGTTCCACTCGTGCGGCGGCACGTAAGGGCACTTGGTCATGAAGCACATGTCGCACAGGTAGCACTGGTCGACGACCGCCTTGTACTTCTCCTTGGGCACGCCATCGAGTTCGCCGGTCGGACCCTCATCGATCAGATCGAACAACGCGGGAAACGAGCCGCACAGGCTGACGCAGCGACGGCAGCCGTGGCAAATGTCATAGACGCGCTCAAGTTCCTTGTTGAGATCCGCCTCGTCATAGAACTTCGGGTTCTTCCAGTCGAGCGCGTGGCGGGTCGGCGCTTCGAGGCTTCCCTCACGGACGGTCATGTTGTTGGTCTCTTCTCAGGTGATTCGATCCACGGCGCTTTGGCCAGCCCGCGACCAGTGGAGGCGGGCTGGGCGAAGCGGACCACGACACCGCTCCTAGCGGCGTCGTGGTCTACGGGCACCAGTGACGGACGGGCTGCTTAGTCGACGATGGCATCCAGCGTGCGCTGGAACTTGTTGGCATGCGAGCGCTCGGCCTTGGCCAGCGTCTCGAACCAGTCGGCGATCTCGTCGAAGCCTTCTTCGCGCGCCGACTTCGCCATGCCCGGGTACATGTCGGTGTACTCGTGCGTCTCGCCGGCGATGGCGGCCTTCAGGTTCGAGCGGGTCGGGCCGATTGGCAACCCGGTGGCGGGGTCACCCACCTGCTCCAGGTACTCAAGGTGGCCGTGCGCATGGCCGGTCTCGCCTTCGGCGGTGGAGCGGAACACGGCGGCAACGTCGTTGTAGCCCTCGACATCAGCCTTCGCTGCGAAGTACAGATAACGCCGATTCGCCTGCGACTCGCCGGCGAAGGCCTCCTTCAGGTTGGTTTCGGTCTTCGAGCCCTTAAGTTGAGCCATCTTGGTCTCCAGTGATGGGTTAAGAGGGAATTGAAAAGCCGACAGCGCACCGAGGCACCGCCAACCCGCGACGAATCTACGCGCGCGACCCTGAAAGGCAAATGAAACCTGCCAATGACCGGCATAGGCATCGCCTATGAACCGGGTCCGCCGTCAGAACTGCTCCTCGGCCAGCGCAAGCACGCCCGCGTGACCGTCGACGATGCTGTCGCGCAATCCGCCTGCCTGCGTCAGCATGTGATCGGCAAAGTAGCGCGCGGTGCCGATCTTGGCCCGCATGAAGTCCGCATCGTCGCGACCAGACGCAAGTGCAGCCGCCGCTGCAAGCGCAGCCCGTCCGAGTTGCCAGCCGCCGTGAACGATGCCGGCAAGCTTCAGGTACGGCACCGAACCGGCATGGACCGCCCGCACATCGGCCTTCGACTGGGACACGATGTAGTCGACGACCTGCTCATAGGCGACGATGGCTGCCGTCAATTGCCGGCCAATCGCGGCCAGGTCGTCGTGACCGGCCTTCGTCATCTGCTGCGCCGACAACCGCATGTCCTCGATGAACTGCCGCGCTACAGCGCCGCCATCGCGGGCAGTCTTGCGGCCGACGAGATCGTTGGCCTGGATCGCCGTGGTCCCTTCGTAGATCGTGAGGATGCGGGCGTCACGATAGAACTGCGCCGCACCGGTCTCCTCGACGAAGCCCATGCCGCCGTGCACCTGAACACCGGCTGAGGCCACATCGATCGACATCTCCGTGCTCCAGCCCTTGACCACCGGCACCAGGTAGTCGTAAGCCGCCTTGGCCCGCTTGCGGACCGCCGGGTCGGGATGCGCGTGCGCCAGGTCGTTGTAGCTGGCTGCCACGTAGGCCACCGAGCGCGCCGCTTCAGTGTTGGCGCGCATGAACATCAGCAGGCGACGCACGTCCGGGTGGCGAATGATCGGCACCGGTCCGGATGAGCCCTCGACCGCCCGGCTCTGCACCCGGTCGCGTGCATAAACGACCGCCTTCTGGTACGCGCGGTCGGCAATGGCGATGCCCTGCATGCCCACCTGGAAGCGCGCGGCATTCATCATGATGAACATGTACTCGAGGCCGCGGTTCTCCTCGCCGATCAGGTAGCCGACCGCCCCGGGCCCGACCTCGCCCTTGTCGTCGCCGAAGATGAGCACGCAGGTGGGGCTCGCCTTGATGCCGAGCTTGTGCTCGATCGATGCGCAGTACACGTCGTTGCGCTTGCCGATCGTGCCGTTGGCGTCGCTGACGAACTTGGGCACGATGAAGAGCGAGATGCCCTTCACCCCTTCCGGCGCATCGGGGGTCCGCGCCAGCACCAGGTGAACGATGTTCTCGGCGAGGTCATGGTCACCATAGGTGATGAACACCTTCTGTCCGCTCACGCGATAGGTTCCATCTCCCTGCGGCACCGCGCGGGTACGCACCTGCGCGAGGTCGGAACCGGCCTGCGGCTCGGTGAGGTTCATCGTGCCGGTCCAGCGACCATCGAGAAAGCGCGGCACGTACAGGTCCTTCTGCTCGTCGGAACCGGCGGTCAGCAACGCCTCGATCGCCCCATCCGTCAGCAGCGGGCACAGCGCGAAAGACAGGTTGGCCGCTTGCAGCATTTCCATGCACGCCGCGGCGACCATCTTCGGCAACCCTTGGCCGCCGTATTGCTGCGGATGCTGCACGCCCTGCCAGCCCGCCTGCGCAAATGCATCGAACGCCGCCTTGAAGCCGGGCGTGGTGATGACCTTGCCGCCGTCCCAGTAGGACGGCTTGATGTCCCCCGTCCAGTTCAACGGCGCCACCACCTCGGCGCAGAAACGTCCGCTTTCCTCCAGCACGGCGGCGACCGTCTCGTCGGTCGCATCCTCATTACCGGGCAGGGCCTGGACGTCGGCCAGCGCCGCGACCTCGCGCAGCGTGAACAGCATGTCCTTCACGGGTGCCACATAACTCATGTCCATCCCCACAAAAGGTTCGGGGCACGTCAGGCACGAAGTGGCGTGCTGAGGTGCCCCGCAGATCGATGTAAGAGCCCTGCGCGATCAGCCGAGTTCCTTGACCAGCTGCGGCACGACCTCGAACAGGTCGCCGACCAGACCGTAATCGGCGACGGCGAAGATCGGAGCCTCCGGATCCTTGTTGACCGCGACGATCACCTTGGAGTCCTTCATGCCGGCCAGATGTTGAATCGCGCCCGAGATGCCGAACGCCAGGTACAACTGGGGTGCGACCACCTTGCCGGTCTGGCCAACCTGCCAGTCGTTCGGGGCGTAGCCGGCATCCACGGCGGCACGCGATGCACCCATGGCCGCATTGAGCCGATCCGCCAGCGGTTCGAGCAGCTTGAAGTTCTCCGCCGACCCCATGCCGCGTCCGCCGGCCACGACGGCCTTGGCGCCTTGCAACTCCGGCCGGTCGCTCTTGGCAATCTCGCGTGACATGAACTGTGACAGCCCGGTATCGGGCACCGGCGTCACCGACTCGACCACGGCGCTGCCACCCTCGGCAGGCGCCGGGTCGAAGTTGGTGGGACGCGCCGTCAAGACCTTGACCGGATCAGGACACTGCACGGTGGCGATCGCATTGCCGGCGTAGATCGGGCGGGTAAACGTGTCGGCGGACTCCACGCTGATGATGTCCGACACCTGCGCGGCGTCGAGCTTGGCGGCCACGCGCGGCATGATGTTCTTGCCGTTGGCGGTGGCCGCCGCCACCAGATGCGTGTAGCCAGAGGCCAGTGCCACCACCTGCTCGGCGACGTTCTCGGCAAGCAGGTTGGCCAGATGCGGCGCGTCGGCCACCAGCACCTTGGTCACGCCGCCGATCTTGGCGGCCTCGGCGCCAACAGCAGCGCAATTGGCACCGATCACCAGCACGTGCACCTCGCCGCCCGCCTTGGCGGCTGCGGTGACCGTGTTCAACGTGGCGGGCTTAAGGGTGGCGTTGTCGTGTTCGGCAAGAACGAGAGCGGGCATTCGAATTCTCCGTAAGGGGTCGTGCGGGGCGCGAGGCAAGAACAGCGAACAACAGCCGCCGCCTCAGAGCACCTTCGCTTCGGTCTTGAGCTTGGCGACCAGGGTCGCGACATCAGGCACCTTGATGCCCGCCTTGCGCGCCGGCGGCTCCGACACCTTCAGCGTCTTCAGGCGCGGCGTCACGTCCACGCCGAGGTCCGCCGGCTTCAACGTCTCCAGCGGCTTCTTCTTCGCCTTCATGATGTTGGGCAGGGTGACGTAACGCGGCTCGTTGAGCCGCAGGTCGGCGGTTACCACGGCCGGCAGCTTGACGGACAGAATCTCCATACCGCCATCGACCTCGCGCGTGACGCGGGCGTGACCGTCGGCGATCGCGATTTTCGAGACAAACGTCGCCTGCGGTATCCCGGCGAGGGCAGCCAGCATCTGGCCGGTCTGGTTCGCGTCATCGTCGATCGCCTGCTTGCCGGTGATCACGAGGTCAGGCTTTTCCTTGTCGACCAGCGCCTTCAGCAGCTTCGCCACGGCGAGCGGCTGCAGTTCGACATCGGTCTCCACCAGGATCGCGCGATCCGCGCCGATGGCCATGGCGGTGCGCAGCGTCTCCTGGCATTGCGTGACACCGCAGGACACGGCAACGACTTCCTTCGCTACACCAGCTTCCCTCAGGCGGGTCGCCTCCTCGATGGCGATCTCATCGAACGGATTCATCGACATCTTCACGTTGGCGATGTCGACGCCGCTGCCGTCACTCTTGACGCGGACCTTGACGTTGTAATCGACGACGCGCTTGACCGGCACGAGGATCTTCATTGACGGGCCAACTCCTGCAGTAGCGGGTGAGAAACGAGGATGCGAAACGGAGGAAGCGAAACGGGCCGATTATACGAAGCGAGGCTCGCTCGACCGGACTTGAGGCATGGTTCGAGTCAACCCTCTACGTGGCGCAGGTCAAATGTTCCCCGCGCCTTCGCCTCGACAGGATCAGCCCTGCATCAGCGGCAGCACCACCCGCTCGATCCAGGTCCAGCCACCGGCGACGAGCACGTAGCGAAACAGCTTGCCGATCGCAAAGAGCACGAGCGATATCCACGGATTGAAACGCAGCCAGCCGGCGGCCACACACAGCGCATCGCCGAACAGCGGAATCCACGAAAACAGCAGCGCCCAGTAGCCGTACTTGTGCAGGTAGATCACCGCACGACTGTTCGCTTTGTTGGGGATCATGCGGCCGATCAGGTACGACGTCGAACCACCCAACGTGTTGCCCAGCGTCGCGATGGCCACCGCCTGCAGGATCGCGTCCGGATGCTTGGCAATCACCGCGATGAGTACGACTTCGGAGCCGCCGGGCAGCAGCGTGGCCGCGAGGAAACTTGCGATGAACAGGCCGATGAAGCCCGCTTCCGCGGAGAAATTGAACAGCGAATCGAGCATGGAAGCGTCGGTTCCGGGCGAAGAAGACCCGGCGGTGCGGGCATGGGGGCGCGTGAGGGCACTGCGGCGGACGCCGCACACACGCGCTCGGATGAAGGCGGCGGATTGTATCGGCCCGCGCGTGCGCCGATGCTAGATTGCCGCGGCCGCGGCGATCCCGCGGCTGCACGTCTAGCGGAGCTCACCATGGACAGGCAGGACCCGACCGCGCGTGGCGCCACCCCTCGCCCCGACCCGCTCGCTGATTTCAAGACACAACTCGCCGCCCTGCCGGACCTCGGCAACCCGTACGCGGACGAGCGCAGCGCCGTCGAGCGATTGCTCGCGCTCGCACCGGCCGACGCGCTGCGCCGCGCCGGCGCACAACGTGCGCTGCACTACATCGGCGCCGTTCGTGGCGCCGAAGCCGGCTGGCTGTCTGCGCAGAACCTGCTCGCGTCATTTCCGCTGGCCAGCGCCGAGGGCGTGGCGCTGCTGCGGCTGGCCGAGGCGCTGCTGCGCGCGCCCGATGCCGAAACCCAGACTTGGCTGATCGCCGAGAAACTCGCCGCGTTCAAAGAGGCCCAGGCGGCCGGCGACGGCCTGGTGCAGCGTGTGCTCTCCACCGCGCTGCGCATCGCCGGCCACACCAGTTCCGACGCCGAGTTGCAGGCCGGGGGCAGCGCCACGTCGGTGCGCGCCTGGCTGTCACGTACCGCGTTGCGGCCTCTGGTGATCGACGGCATCCGCCGCTTCGGCGAGCAGTTCGTGTTCGCGCCGGACCTGCGCGGCGCGATCTCACGTGCGGCGCGGCGCACAGACCCACGCGAGGTCTACTCGTACGACATGCTCGGCGAAGGCGCCCGCACCGCCGCGGACGCTCGGCGCAACTTCGACGCTTACGCGCAGGCGATCGCCGCCCTGAAAAGCGCCGCCCAGCCCGGACCGTGGCAGCGGCGTGACGGCATCTCGGTCAAGCTGTCGGCGATTCATCCGCGCTTCGAGACGCTGCAACTCGATCGC